>MDTB01057393.1_pt1 | contig 14648 bp, 14 predicted proteins | sample 811161 | NCBI WGS metagenome assembly MDTB01 (sample SAMN05326650, study PRJNA326480) | marine metagenome | isolation source: seawater | place: Mediterranean Sea | collected 2009
GAAGTACGAAGACAATTCAAGGATATTCCGGGAATTATGGAGGGAACGGCGAAACCGGAATATGATAAGTGCGTGGCGATCTCTACGGAAGCTTCCTTAAGAGAAATGATGCTGCCAGGCATGTTAACTATTGGTTTTCCATTGGTCATCGCATTTCTACCAATGATCTTTGGGATGGATAATCTCGCAATTGCTGAAATGCTTGGGGGCTATATGGCGGGGGTTACTGTGAGTGGTGTGCTTTGGGCTATCTTTCAGAATAACGCCGGAGGTGCCTGGGATAATGCCAAGAAATCTTTTGAAGCCGGAGTCATGATCAATGGGGAGATGACCTATAAAGGCTCTGATGCTCACAAGGCAGCAGTAACCGGTGATACGGTAGGAGATCCTTTCAAGGATACTTCAGGTCCTTCCATGAATATATTAATTAAATTAACCTGCCTTATCGGCCTGGTAATCGCACCAATTTTAGGTGGGCATACAGATGCTGACATTCCAAACCAGGAGGAAACTGTTGAGGTGATCTCTTCGGAAGGTTCTGTGATTTCAAAAGAAATTAGTTTGGAGAAAAATGATCTGGACGATCTGGTAACCGCGAGGGTAGTGGTCACAAGTTCCTTAAATGGAAATGAGACCAGTGATACCTATGAATTTGAAGGCACAAGCCTGGAAGTGCAGAAAAAGATCGACGCACTATAGGAAACCCTTCAATAAAAAAGAAATAAAGAAACCTCCGCAATTGTGGAGGTTTCTTTATTTCTAGCCAAAAGTATCATTCTCCTATTCCTTCGGAAAAAAGATCTTTAAACTGGTATTTCAGTTAAACTATGGTTAATCAATCCCTTAAAATTTCAGGACTGCTGAAAGGTTGATTAAATTTAAGTTCAATTCAAAAGATTCAGAAGATGTCAAAAGATCACGGACCCAGTATTAAAAATGATGAGCAGTACGAGAAATTGCGCAAGGAAGGAATGAGCAAGGAAAAAGCGGCGAGGATCGCCAATACATCCAATTCCGGAGAGAAAGGTGGTAAAGCCGAAAATTACGAAGAGAGAACAAAAGAAGAACTCTACGAGCAGGCGAAAAAAGTTGGCATCGATGGACGAAGTGATATGTCTAAAGATGAATTGATTAAAGCACTAAGAAACCACTAATATGCGCTCAATCTGGAATGGTTCAATAAGTTTTGGTCTGGTTTCAATTCCCGTGAAACTTTATTCGGGTTCTGAAGACAGGCGTATAGACCTGGATATGCTCGATAAAAATGATCATGCCCGTATTCGCTATAAACGTGTTAATGAGGATACCGGCAAAGAGGTGGAATGGAAGGATATTGTAAAAGGTTATAAAAAGGATGACGGCTATGTTATTCTGGAAAAAGAGGATTTTGACCAGGCGAACATGAAAAAGACTAAAACTATCGATATCGAAGAATTTATCGATGAGGATGAGGTAGCCGATGTGTTGTTTAAAAAGCCCTACTTCCTGGAACCACAAAAAGAAGGTGGTAAATCCTATAATTTACTGCTGCAGGCATTAAAAAAGACAGGAAAACTGGGTGTGGCCACATTCGTGATGCGACAAAAGGAGCATTTATCTCTTGTAGGTATTTACAGGGATGCACTGGTGTTACATGTGATTAGATTTGAAGATGAGATTAGGAATCCCGGAGAACTGAAGCTTACCAAGACAAAAGTAAAGGCAAAGGAGGTAGATATGGCGGTTTCACTCATCGAACAGTATACTTCTGACTTTGATTTTAAAAAATATAAGGATATCTATAATGACCAGTTAATGAAGATCATAGAATCCAAAGCGACTGGTAAAAAGCCTAAAGTTGAAGAATACGATTCAGAACCCACGCAGGCAGACGATCTTATGGCTAAACTGAAGGCCAGTCTTGAAAAGAAAAAGTCAAAGGCCAGCTAAAACATGTCTTTAACGGAATACAATAAAAAACGTGATTTTACTCAAACCTCTGAACCTAAGGGAGATCTTGAAAATGAGAATCTCCATAGGTTCGTTATTCAGCGTCATCGTGCTTCCAGATTGCATTATGATTTGAGACTTGAGGTAGGTGGTATTCTTAAAAGCTGGGCCGTTCCTAAAGGCCCTTCCATGAACCCCGACGATAAGAGGCTGGCTATTGAAACTGAAGATCACCCGGTAAAGTATCTACACTTTGAAGGTTCCATCCCAAAGGGTAATTATGGAGCTGGAAAAATGCGGATCTGGGATACCGGTACATTTGAATCGGTAGGAGATTTTGGAGCTGAAGAGGCATTAAGAAAGGGTGATCTGAAAGTGAAATTTCATGGTGATAAGCTGAAAGGAACATTTGCCCTGGTTCGAACAAGAAGGCAGGATGGACAGAAACACTGGTTGCTTATAAAGAAGAAAGACGATCATTCGGTAACTTCAAATTACGACGCAGAAGATTATGCTCCGCAAGGAATCGTAAAAAGCTTAAACGATTCTGATATCATAAAACCAATGCTAGCGACTGCGGCAGATGGAATCTTTAGTAAAGCCGGGTGGATCTACGAGTTAAAATGGGATGGCTACAGAGTTCTTGCAAGTATCAGCCAAGGTAATGTGAACCTTTATTCCCGGAATGGTATAAATTATAATAATAAGTTTTCAAAGCTCGCTCAGGACCTGGATAACATCCCGCATGATGTGATACTCGATGGGGAAGTGGTAATTCTGGATGAGCAGGGAAAACCACAGTTTCAACAACTGCAGAATTACGACAGTACTTCCCCGGCAGATCTTCGTTTTTATGTTTTTGATATACTTTTTCTAAATGGACACAGTACTTTGGATCTAAGTCTCCTTGAACGTAAAAGTTTGCTTCCTGATGTTCTGGAAGGATTGGAGATGACCTATTACTGTGAGCATGTTGAGAGTATGGCAGATGCATTTTACAAGAAAGCTATCAAAAATGGTATGGAGGGAGTGATCGCAAAAAAAGCAGATTCGGTATATACTCCAGGTTATCGTAGTGAGAAATGGTTAAAAATAAAAGGAACAAGATCTGAAGAAGCTTTGATCTGTGGTTATACAGATTCAAAAGGATCCGTTTTCGGGTCGTTGATACTCGCGATGTACAGAGAAGGTGAATTACAATACGTAGGTAATTGCGGAACAGGATTTTCATCTTCGGTGCAGCAGGAATTACTTCAGAAAATGCAGGGTCTTGAAACTCAAAAGTCACCCTTCCGTCAGAAATTAAATCTTAAAGGCAGAACACCAAATTGGGTAAAACCGGAACTTGTATGCGAGATCAAATTTTCAGAATGGACAGAGAGTGGTAGAATGCGCCATCCTGTGTACAAAGGTTTAAGAGAAGACAAATCTTTAAGTGATGAGAAAACCGCTAATAAATCATCTCAGAAATCTTCAAAGGCTAGTTCCAATGCCTTGGACATAAATGGCAGAACAGTTAATGTTACGAATCTTGATAAGATCTATTGGCCGGGAGAAGGTTTCAGGAAGTATGATCTCATCGATTATTACATACAGGTTTCAGAATATATGATCCCGTTTCTAAAAGATCGTCCACAAAATCTCCACAGGCACCCAAATGGTATCGAGAAGGAAGGTTTTTACCAGAAAGACAATGAAGGTTTGCTGGATTCCTGGATCGAAACTTTAAAGGTTTGGTCTACTTCTGCAAAAAGAGATATTAAGTACCTTCTCTGCCAGGACGAGGCTAGTTTGATTTATATGGCGAACCTGGGTTGTATTGAGATCAATCCCTGGAATAGCAGGAAAAACTCATTGGACCAACCAGATTATGTAGTCATTGATCTGGATCCTTCAGAAAAAAATACATTTGAGGAAGTAATTGAAGTTGCGCAGGTAACAAAGGAAATTTTAGAGTCGGCAAACATCGTAGCTTATTGCAAGACATCAGGATCTTCGGGGATTCATATTTATATCCCACTTGGTGCGAAATATTCTTACGAAGAAGGTCGGGAATTTACAAAACTCATCTGTTATTATGTTCTCGAGCGAACCAAAGGTCTTACCAGTATGGATCGGGCTGTAAAGAATCGCAAAAATAAGATCTATCTGGATTATTTGCAGAATAGAAGGGGACAAACACTGGCTGCTCCTTACTGTGCGAGACCTAAACCTGGTGCTCCGGTATCTGCTCCTCTACACTGGAACGAATTGAAGTCAGGTTTGAAAATCAAAGATTTTAATATTAAGAATATGCCTGCAAGAATTGTTGAGAATCCCAATCTTTTCAATGGGGTATTGGGTGAAGGTTTAGATATGGCAAAGGCGTTGGAAGCCCTAAACCGACTTTAATACTAAAATAATTATAAAACTGGGCCTTCTGGCGGACTCGGTTCAGAATAAAATATAACTTGAACCAAAACCTTCAAATTTAATGATCAAACGTTTTAAAAAACTACTAGGCAGGTATAGAAATCTCGATCAAATTCATATCGTGCCTTATAGAAGTTATGGTACTTATTCGCATTTATATGTTTTTGGACGTGTTTTAGATAATGAACCATTGAATATCGTCAAGGAACAGTCCATTTTTCGGACTATCAAGAATACCTACAAGCAGTTCGATAGCTTTGAAATTCCTGACGCCGAGATGGAGCTGGTAGTTCCTGGAAAAGTAAATTTGAGAACGACTACCAATGATGAAGGCTACTTTCTTTTCGATATGACTTTTAATGAAAATTTATCTGAATATGCATCCAATGAAGGTTGGATAGATTATGAGGTTCGATACTGTGAAAAGGTAGAACCTAAAACAGATGAACTGGAGAATCCAAAACGTGGGGAATTTCTTATTCCGCAGCATGATGCTGAATTCGGAGTCATAAGTGATATTGATGATACAATCCTGCATACCGGAGTTACTTCTTTTTTAAAATGGCGGCTTCTGAAGAATTCATTGCTTACAAATGCTTACAAGAGAATCCCATTAAAAGGAGCTCCGAGCCTTTACCAGAAATTACACGAGGGAACCAGTGGTAAGTTTAGAAATCCCATGTTTTACCTAAGTAACAGTCCCTGGAACATGTATGAATATCTCAAATTGTTCCTGGATCACAATAATTTCCCAAAGGGCCCCATGTTGTTACGTGATCTTCGAACTCCTTTCGAAAGTACTATAAAACCTGAAAAACCTCATAAGCAAAAAGAGATCACCAATATCTTGAAAACCTATCCAGATCTTAAATTTATCCTTATTGGTGATAGTGGTGAGCATGATGCGAGTATTTATACAGATATTGCGGCTCAGTATTCAGACCGTATAATGGCGATCTATCTAAGAAGTGTGAAACATAAAAAGCAAATGCAAAGAGTGCAAAGTATCATCGATAATTTTGATACAGTACCGGTGCTAATGGTCATGAGTAGTGAGGAAGCTGAAGAACATGCGCGCGAAAATGGCTTTATAAAATAGTCTGTTTAAAAATTCAACGAAAAAAAGTCCCTTAAAAAAGGGACTTTTTAATTTGTTGTAAATGCTGATTTAGCTAGGGTCAATACTGGTTCCAACTGCGGCTCTATCCTGAACCGGCGACTTTCTTGGCATGGTTCCGAAGATCTGATCCCATAGTGGAGAGGAAACTCCAAAAGCACGATCTGGTTCACGATAATGATGAATACTGTGATGATGCCATAAGATCTTTAGAAAGTTATCTGGTACTTTAAAAGCGTGTACAGAATAATGAACAGCCAGGTAAGCAGCGTATCCAATAAGGAAACCTGCAAGAAAACCGAATACATAGTCGCCCAGTACTGCACGATAAATGATGAATAGCACAGTTGCAATTACAAGACTAAGAACTGGAGGCATGGCCAGCCTGGATTTATCCTTTGGGTAATCGTGATGTACGCCGTGCATGGTATAGCTCAATTTTTGCTTTTTAGGCGTAGTTGCCGGAATGTGATACAGATATCTATGCATTACATATTCAATAAAAGTAAAGAAGAACAGGCCTGCAAGGAATAATCCAATCATCGCTGGTGCTTCGAAACCTTTATCAATGATTCCGTAATAGATTAATGCAACAGAGATCAATCCAAAGATGATCAATGGTAGCGATATATGCGTATGCGTTAACTTCTCCAGGATCGGGTTATCGAAAAGTTTTGGAGAACCCTTATGTTTTGGTCTTTTTAGCTTAGTGGATTCCATAGTCAATTATCATTTAAAAAAGTCCGTGTAACTGTCCGTCGATTCGGTTGATAATGTCACCAAGATCTTCAGGATTGTCCACAAAATTAATATTATCTACATCAATTATAAGCAAATTTCCTTTATTATAATCGTGTACCCAAGCTTCGTAGCGTTCATTGAGCCTGCTCAAATAGTCAATAGAAATAGAGTTCTCATAATCACGACCTCTACTATGGATCTGTTTCACAAGGTTAGGAATACTGCTTCTCAAGTAAATGAGTAGATCTGGTCCCTGAACCACGCTTTCCATAAGATCAAAGAGTGACTTATAATTTTCAAAATCCCTGTTGGTCATAAGACCCATTGCATGTAAGTTAGGTGCGAAAATATAAGCATCTTCATAGATCGTACGATCCTGAATGATCTTCTGGCCACTCTCACGAATTTGAAGGATCTGCCTGAACCTGCTATTCAAAAAATAGATCTGCAGGTTAAACGACCAACGCTCCATTTTGTTGTAAAAATCTTCGAGGTAGGGGTTTTCCAGAACATCTTCAAACTGTGGTTCCCAGTTGTAATGCTTTGCTAATAATCGAGTTAATGTTGTTTTTCCTGCACCAATATTTCCTGCTATGGCTACATGCATAATTTATTTCTTAGGCTGAATTAAGGAATGTAAAGATAAAAGAATTGAGTTAAAATGGTCAATTTGATATTGCTTGGAGAAAGAAATTTTCAACAAAGACTAAATCGTTGTTGATCAATATTTTATTGAATTAAAAAAGGGGGGTTTGATTTTCACTTGTCACGGCCGGGCACTATCTCAAAATTAACTGAAATGGTTTTGTAATAACTACTAATTCGAAATAGCTTTATATATGTAAACCTGAAAGAATCATTTATCACGATTACCTTACCAGTTCAAAATGCTTCTTCAGAAGTATCATCGTCCTAAAGCAGAAAAGTTTGGTTGCAATTAACTTCGGAAGGATAGGGATATAGTAGGGATTTGGAAAAATATATGAATTACAATTTTAGCTCGTCCAAAGACAATCTATTAAGTCTGTGATCATATGAAATAGCAATCCTATGCATATCAACCTGATGATCCTGTGTTTGATAAATAACATTCCGAAGAAATACGCAGCGATAGCAATTTCAGAATGTAAGGGATGAAATCCAATTCCGCAGCGATTGGGATCAAAAATTGGGGTGGCTAGTAAATGATCAATATCCACGATCATGGTAGCAGCAAGAATTGCCCAGTACTTTATCCAGTTTTCACGATCATAGAACCAGGCGATAGCGCCAATTACCAAAAAGTGCATGGAATAATGCACCAGACTCTGTAGCATCAGGATTTATTTTTTTCTTCCGGTTGTTCTCTAAGCAGTCCGTTAAGTTTACGTTCCAGGGCAACATACCTTGAAAATCCAACAATAATAAATAGGATACAGAGGAAAAGTGATAAATAACCTACCCACATCAGGCTGATGCCCTGGTAATCCTTGATCTGTAATAAAGCAAGTCCGCTAATTAGCAAATAAATAGATGCCCGAATATAGCTAAGTAATGTTCTTTCGTTGGCAAGTTTAGTTCTTTCCAAAGCGAGATGTTCACGAAGCAGTTTTTCGTCAATGATTCTGGCTTTAAAAGGGTTATGTAATTTTACTTTTCTCATAGTTCAAAAGGGAAAAACATCGGGATAATAAATGAGGCTGCGATCCAGATGATAAAGTTAAGTGGAGTTCCGAACTTTAGGAAATCTCTGAACCTATAATTTCCCGGTGCGTACACCATTGTATTCACGGGATAGCTTACCGGAGTCATAAAAGTAAGCGAACATGCGAACATGACGCCAATCAAAAAAGGTTTTTCGCTTACCTGCATTGCGCCTGCCAGACTTATTACTATAGGCGTCATAAGCGCTGCCGCAGCTTTACTGGATAGGACATTGGTGGAAAGAAAGGTGAATAAAAATATCATACTCAATGTCCATCGGGGATCCATATCGCCCAGAGTTTCAAAGACGTACTGGGAAACAATATCGGATCCACCGGTTTTTTCCAGGGCTTTTCCCATAGAAAGTACACCGGCGATCATAAATATTACTTTCCACTCAATGGCTTCGTATGCTTCCTGAGGTTTTAAAATCGTAAGTGTGACAATCAATAAACTTCCAACCATCGCGCTAATGAGGATAGAAGTAAGGTTAAAGGCTGCCGCGGCAACTACACCAATCACGATGAGTAATGCAGGAATTGCCTTTTTGTAGTTCACATTTCTTCCCTGGTATTCTGAAAGTGTTACGATCATTTTTTCTGAAGCTAGTACCGAAATTGCTTTTTCTGAAGCGAATAACAACATCATATCACCCTCTCTAAGAACTACCCGGGAAACATCTTCGGTGATCGTTTCCTTGCGGTGGCGAATAGCTAGAACAGATGCGTAATAAGTGCTTCTGAAGTTCATTTCCCGAATGGAATTACCAGCAAGTTCAGATCCATACGGAATCATGACTTCGAAGATCTTTTTTTCTTCTGAAACTTCTGAGGCATCCTGATTGGCCTCCATTTCCTTGATGCTTTCTTTGTCACCTCTAACAGAAATACCTTTTTTTGACTTCAGCTTTGCCAGGTTTACTGGATCCACCAGGATTCTAATCCTATCATTCTCTCTTAAAACCGTTTCGCCATTGATTTCATAAACACGGTAATGTTTTCGTTTAATTCTAAGTATCTGTATTTTATAGTCTTTAACCAGTCTGGATTCGGAAACCGGTAGATCGATATCAACATGATCATGATGCAGTTCGATCTCGGCCATATATTTTTCAGTTTGCTTTATCAGTCCGGTATTTTCGGGCAATCCTCTTTTTGGTAATAAAATGGGCCCAAGCAGGAAGATATATGCGAGTCCGATAGCAAGTAAGCACAGAGCAGCCATGGAAAATTCGAACATGCCGAAGGGTTCAGAACCCAGTTTTTCTGCGTAACTGCTTACCAGGATATTCGTTGAGGTTCCAATTAGAGTGCAGGTGCCACCAAATAACGCTGAAAAAGAGATAGGAATTAGAAGTCGGGCTGGGCTAATTTCGGCCTCGCGGCAAACCAGTAGTGCCACAGGAATAAGAATTGCAACTACCGCAGAATCATTAATAAAGGCAGAAAGAACAGCTGAAGTGAGACACAAGGAAACGAGTGCAGAAAAGTAATTAATACGTGCAATCTTAATAAGCCTGGCACTAAGTCCGTCAATAATCCCCGATTTAAAAACGGCGGCACTTACCACGAACATACAACCAAGCGTAATGGTTGCCGGGTGATTGAATCCCGAGAAACCTTCTTCGGGACTTAGAACTCCCGAAATGATAAAAAGCGCCATGATTATAATAGAAGTAGTATCTATCGAAAAATAATCGCGCACAAACAGGATGATACCAATGATGATGATCGCAACGGTGAGATACAATTCCATCTGAATTTATTTAATATAACAACCTGATGTTCTTATTAAAGATAAGACTTCTTTTTATTACCTGATTTAATTTTTACTTTTCAGTAAAATATGAAGATGGATAAATCTAAACCAGAGAATTGGCTGAGAGGTAAAGTGGAGAATGTTCCTGATCTGTTGCAGCCGGCAGCACATGCACTACTTCAGTCTAAAGAAGAACTCCGCAAATATCTTACTGATTTCCCATCAGCAAAATTATGGACTAAACCTGCGGGGAGGGCATCTGTAGGGTTTCATCTTCAGCATATAGCTGGCGTGACCAACCGGTTGATCACTTATGCAAAAGGAGAACAATTGAGGGAAGCTCAGTTGCAATATTTAAAGCTGGAAGGAGAAGCTGATGCCTCCATTAGTGTTGAAGAACTAATAATTCATGCTGAAAATGAATTGAACGCAGTGGTAGAATTTTTGAAATCTCAGAAACCTGAAGATCTAACCAATAGTGTAGAAGTAGGAAGAAAGCGAATTAAGTCAAGTTTAATTGGCGTACTTTTTCATGCTGCGGAACATTCTCAAAGACATATAGGACAAATGCTGGTAACAATATCTGTAGTAAAAGACTCCTAAAATGGCAGATTCGTAAGATCAACATTGCCGCCGGAAATGATCAAACCCACTTTCTTGTTTCTAAATTTATCTTTCTGTTGAAGAATTGCCGCCAGGGCTACAGCGCTGGAGGCTTCTACAACGATCTTCATGCGTTCCCAGATCAAGCGCATTGCCGCGATGATCTCTTCTTCAGAAACCCTGATGATCTCAGCAACATGATGCCTGATTATAGGGAAGTTAACGTCTCCAAGCATTGTTTTGAGTCCGTCTGCAACGGTAAGAACAGAAGAGTTGCTTTCAATTTTCCCACTTTTTAGAGATCTCCAGGCATCATCAGCTTCCATAGGTTCTGCACCAATACAGAGACAGTTTTGAAGCAAAACATGTGTTGAGATAGCAGTTCCGGCAATCAGGCCACCGCCGCCAACCGGGCAAACGACCATATCCAGTTCAGGATGATCGAGCAATAATTCGGTTGCTGCAGTTCCTTGTCCCAGGATCACATTCATATCATTAGAAGGATGTATAAAACTTGCTCCTTTTTCTTCCATTATTCTTTTAGCTGTAGCTTCCCTATCCTGAAGAGTAGACGGACATTCTGTAATCTCCCCTCCATAAGTTCGGACCGCGGCTTTTTTAACTTCTGGAGCTGAATCGGGCATTACAATGTAAGCAGGCACATTCAAACTTTTAGCTGCCAGAGACAAAGCCTGCGCAAAATTTCCTGAAGAATGTGTGACCACCCCGGCACTCTTTTTGGCTTCAGAAAGCTTTGAAATCGCATACATCGCACCGCGCATTTTGAATGCACCCATCTTTTGAAAATTCTCGCACTTAAATTGAATTTCGCAGCCGGCTATTTCGTCGATTAGCGTAGAAGTTAGAACCGGAGTTCTATGGATAAAAGGCGCTATGGTTTCCAGAACTTTTAGAAGTTATTCTTTGCTGCTATTCAAATCTTTCAGTTTTATACTAAAATAAAAAAATCCCCGTGATTACGGGGATTTTTTTATTCAGTAATTGGTATCGTTAACATGGGGATTTCAGCCTTTTTGACGAGTTCCATCGAGACGCTTTCATTCAGCAGACTGTAGAGGAAACTATGTTTATGAGTTCCAACTATTAGTAGATCAACATTTAGTTTTTTAGCTTCCTCAAGAACGGTACTTACCGTTGATCCTTGAATAAGTAAAGCGTTGCTCTCAACTTCTTTGCTTATAAAACTATCGCATACCTGTTGAAGACTACGATGCTCCTCGCGATATTCTTCAGCTTGAAGATCTCTTATATATTGAGGTCCTGGTTCATAACCAACAAAATCTGGTTCTGGATCTGCTACATGCAAAACCCATAATTTCGATTCATACTTTTGAGCTAGACTATCAGCAAAAATCATTAATTCACCAATGCTGTCATTGAAGTCCACCGCTACCATGATATTTTTGAATGTATCCATAGCTAATTAATTAATAACCTCTGTCCATTTCAACTTTGTTCTTAAGATCCTGGTTTTCCTTCATACGATCATAATTTTCAGCGATCTGAGGAACCACAGATTCCGGTTTGGTTACACTGGCAATATGCGGAGTGATATTGATACGATCATGTTCCCAGAATGGATGTTCTTCCGGTAATGGCTCTTCTCTGAATACATCCAGAGATGCTCCCGAAAGATGACCATTATCGATCATTTTCATTAAATCATGCTCCACCAGGTGTTCACCACGCGCAACATTGATCACATATGCACCTTCCGGCAGCATATCGAAAAGATCTTCATTCAGGATATTCTCAGTGTCTTCGGTCAAAGGAAGAAGACAAACTAAAATTTCAGAATTATTTAAAAATTCTTCCAGCTGATCTTTCCCGTAATAGCTAGTAACATTATCACAATCTTTTTCTGTTTTTGACCAACCGGACACTTTGAAAAAGTTCTTGTGTAATTTGTCTGCTACAGCATTCCCCAGGACACCTAGGCCCATAATTCCAACGTTGGTATTCTGTGGTCTTTTATACTGAGACCTATCCCATTGCTTTTTATACTGCGACTTTACGTAACCATGAAGATTACGAATATGATTCATTACCTGGCTAAGTACGAAATCTCCCATATCTTCGGTAAGTGTTTCGTCTACTACCCTGGTGATCGCAACATTTTCAGGGAGCGAATTATCACTTAAAATATGATCTACACCTGCACCCATACTGGCGATTACTTTCAAATTCGGATAATTCTTGAATAATCCTCTTGGGTGGTTCCAGGTTAGTGCAAATTCTACCTCTTCCGGGTCATGTTCTTCCGGATAGGTGTAAATATTCATTCCTGGATGTTGATTTTTCAATGCTTCTACCCATGCCTCCGAATCTCTTCCCGGAGCAACGATTAATACTGACATAAATTTTTCTTTTTCATTTAACTCACAAATGCGCTGTAACCTGTAATTGCACGGCCAACGATCAATGAATTGATTTCTTTAGTTCCTTCATAACTGTAGATCGCTTCAGCATCTGCTACAAAACGAGCTACGTCGTATTCTAATAATATTCCATTTCCACCTAGAACTTCTCTAGCTCTGCTCACTACATCACGCATTCTCATGCTACAATAAACCTTTGCAAGACTGGCGTGCTCATCTGTAAGCAGATCCTGGTCCTGCATTTCTGATAACCTAAAGCAAAGTGTTTGCATTGCCGTAAGATTGGAAAGCATTTCCACAAGATGATTTTGAATAAGCTGAAAAGAGGCAATAGGTCTCCCAAACTGTTCTCTTTTTTTGGTGTATTTCAAAGCACTTTCATAAGCACCTCTGGCACAACCAACCGCCTGCCATGCAACTCCGGCTCTGGTCATTCTAAGAACATTGGCAGTGTCTTTAAAAGAATTCGCGTTTTGCAACCTGTCAGCTTCAGGGATCTTGCAATCCTTTAGAGTGATTAGTGCGTTTTGCACGATCCTCAATGCCATTTTATCCTGAATCTTTTCTGCGGAAAAACCAGGGTTTTCCTTACGTACCAGGAAACCTTTTACTCTGCCAGAGTCAAGATCCCGAGCCCAGATAACAATTACATCAGCGAAAGTGGCGTTTCCTATCCATTTTTTCTGACCATTCAATACCCAGTTCTCTCCATCAAATTTGCAGGTAGTTTCGAGTCCGCCAGCAACTCCAGAACCAACATTAGGTTCGGTAAGGCCAAAGGCACCGATCTTTTCCATTTTTGCCATTTGTGGTAACCATTCCTGTTTCTGTTCTTCACTTCCGCATAGATAAATGGAACCCATGGCGAGACCACTGTGAACTCCAAAGAAGGTAGAGATTGAAACGTCTACACGTGCAATTTCCTGAGCTATGATACCTTCCATCAAAAATGGCATGTTTGGACATCCATATCCTTCATAAGGAACGCCAACAATATTCAGTTTGCTGAATTTTTTGATCACTTCAAATGGAAACTGATCTTTCTTCCAGTATTCATTTACTAAAGGGCGAATCTCGTCTTCCATGAAATTTCTAACCTTAAGCTGAATTTCCCGTTGTTCCGGCGTAAGCTTGAGATCCAGATTATAAAAATCACCATCGATAGGAGGCAGGTCGTGCTGACCTTTCTTCTTCTTGGTTTTTAACATTTTCATTAATCCGGCGAGTTGACGGTCGTCAAGTTTGCCCAAAGTTTTCATCGCTTCAGCTAGATCAATCTTTTGATTGATCTTAGCTAGCTGATCCAGATCAACCGATTTTAGAAGGTTAACCGTATCACGAACTTTTTTAAATAAAGACATAGAAATTCCTCTTGGTGGAATTTCAATTTAGGAATTAAAACAGCGTTCGCTTGTTAAGGTTTTCCGAAGAATTGATAAAAAATATCGCGCTTCTCCATAATTATTTAGGGAAAGTTTACAATATCTGCTTTCCTGATATATCGAAGCATTCTATAATTTTAGAGAAACCTTTAAAATCAATAATTATGGAACATCCACAGGAAAAATATCCAAAACCACCTTTTGAAAATCTCAACCAGAGTGAACCGGGAACAGAAAGTAGCATAGATCCGGATACAGATCATGGTGAAAAATCCTATAAAGGTTCAGGTAAACTGAAAGGCAGAAACGCGATCATTACCGGGGCAGATAGCGGAATTGGAAGAGCAGTCGCAATTGCTTTTGCCAGGGAAGGGGCCAATGTCTTGATCTCTTATCTTGAAGAACATGAGGATGCTAAGGAATCTGCCAGGCTGGTAGAAGAGGCAGGCAAAAAAGCAGTTTTAGTTCCGGGAGACATCGGTGACCAGGAACATTGTAAAAGTATAATAGAAAAAGCTATTGCTGAATTTGGCCAGATCGATATCCTGGTAAATAATGCGGCTTACCAGATGGCGAGAGAGTCTTTACAGGAAATTTCAGCAGAAGAATGGGACTACACCTTTA
>MDTB01167722.1_pt1 | contig 14648 bp, 12 predicted proteins | sample 811161 | NCBI WGS metagenome assembly MDTB01 (sample SAMN05326650, study PRJNA326480) | marine metagenome | isolation source: seawater | place: Mediterranean Sea | collected 2009
CCAATAACCACAACTCTTTTTCTTCCAAAATTCTCATCTTCAGTAAAAAGTCTACCATGCTCTAAATCATATCCTCTTACCTTAAAATGAACCGGAAGATAGGCACCAACTCTCTCATTAATATTTGCATTATTAAATTTAACTTGTCTATTTCGTGTAATTATTGGTGATATTTGCCAATCATGTTCATTGTTCATGGCTAAAGCTTCGGCATCTTTTATATCAAGTGGAATTAGCCCTTTGGTAACAGCACCTCTTCTATTTTGACCAGGTTGAACATATAAAGTTCTGCCACCTAAATCATCGATACTTTGCTCTAGAGCCTTTTCAGCACTCGAGCCAAGTCCTATAACTGCTATAACAGCTGCAGTTCCAATAATTATTGCTAAAGATGTTAAAAATGATCTAGTTGCATTCGACTTGATAGATGACATTGCTGACATTAACGATTCTTTAAATAACATTATCCGAAGCTAAATGAGGCCTCAACTCTTTCTCTAAATCTTCTTTGATAATCTACCAAACTTTTACTGGGTAAAATATAAACAGTGTCGCCATAATTTAATCCATCTATAACTTGAACATTTGAAAGGTCTGATAAACCTATTTGAACCCACGTCAATGCGGGGCCATTTTTTGAATCCTTTATAACAATAAATTTATTAAAATTTTCACCTGGCATCTTATTGACTAAGAAATTATCAACAGTTTCCTTAGGCATATTAATAATTGAAGCTGCAGAATAAATATCTTTTCTTGTTCTAAGTGACATAGATGGAACACTTAAAGAAACCTCTTCATTTAAAATTTCTATTACAACATCAGTATTCATGCCAAGCAGTAATAAATTCTCGTCATTATTAATATCTATCAATACTGGAAAAGTTGTTACATTTTGATCAACCCTTGCCAAAGGTTCGACTTTTGCTACCACACCATAAAATTCTTTATCCCTATAAGCGGCTACTTTGATTGATACTGCTTGGCCAATTGAAACTTTTCCAACATCAATTTCATCAACAAGAGCTCTCACCCTAACCTTTGATAAGTCAGCCATAGTCATCAACAAAGTGCCACCACCCACCGCAGAAGTTGGAGATGATATAACTTGACCAACTTCAACTGGTCTTGAAATTATTGTTCCCTCAACAGGAGATCTTACAATTGTGTCATCAAGAGCTATTTTCGCATTTTCATATGTAACTTCTGTTCTTACAAGTGTTGATTTTGCTTGCGCAAAGTTTTCTTGAATATCTTCATACTCTTTATCAGAAATGCTACCTTTATTATGAAGTTCTTTTCCTCTGGTATATTGAGATTCAGCATTTGAAAGTCTCACTTTTGCAGCATCTAAATCTGATTTAGACTGATCCAATATATTTTTTGGAGTTCTTTGATCAATTTGGCCTAGTACAAAACCTTTGTTTATAAAATCTCCAACTTCAGCTCCTAGGAATAATATCTCTCCGGATGCTTTTGACTTAATCTCTACAGATGAAATAGCTTCAATAATTCCTGATGCTTCAATTGATAATTCTAATTGCTTAGTTTGTGTCTCTTGTTTTTTATAATACTGGGTATTTGATTTAGATTCATCACTAGATCCACACCCATATACGAAAACAAGAGTTATCAAAAAAATATCTTTATAAATCTTCATAATATTAATTCCTATTATCTGATTTTATCAGACCATCCATGATTGTAATAATTCTGTTGGATTGTTCAGCAATGCTGTCTTCATGTGTTATTAATATTATAGTCTGTCCACTTCGATTAAGATCTTTGAATAAATTCATAACATCTTTACCTGTTTTAGAATCTAAGTTCCCAGTTGGCTCATCTGCGAATAAAATCGTAGGTTTATTTACAAGAGCTCTGGCAATTGCAACTCTTTGTTGCTGCCCACCTGAGAGCTCAGATGGTGAATGATTTTTTCTATCTGATAAGCCAACTATCTCAAGTGCTTTATTAGACAATTCTAAAGCTTCATTCTCTTTGCATCCCGCATATTTAAGAGGAAGCATTACATTACTTAAGGCTGAATTTCTTGCTAGCAAATGAAATGATTGGAACACAAAGCCTATTTCTTCATTTCTAATCCTTGCAAGCTCATCGTCTTCAAGCTTACTAACAAGTTTACCATTTAGTTCATAAGAACCAGTTGTGGGAGTATCAAGACATCCTATTATATTCATAAGAGTTGTTTTTCCTGAACCTGAAGGACCCATAATTGATATAAATTCACCCTTTTCAACAGATAGATCTATTCCACAAAGAGCATTAACTTCTTGATTACCAACTGTGTAGGATTTTTTTATATTTTTAACATTAATAATCATTGTATCAATAAGACAATATTACTAAGTTTGAGTTCCAAGAATATCATTGATATAACTTATCCAACCTTCAGCAGCTGAGGTTGATGAGTCAATTTCCATAGATTCATTTAGATAAACCAGCGCTTCATCATAAGAAGAGATTTCAAAATAAGAAATACCAAGTAGCAATTCTAATCTTCCAGGATATTTATTATAACCTTGTTCCTTAGCCTGTTTAAAATATCTAATTGATTTTGACCAATCTTCGTTCTCAAATGCAAATCTACCTATCTTATATGAGAGGTTTGCATCAGAGTCTATATTTTCTGCCTTAATAAGCGCATCTATTCCCTTAACCCTATCTTTTGTTAAGAAATATCCATCAGCCAAAAATTCATAGTTTTTTCTTGTTCTTTTTACTTTTTCTAATGAAAATCCATCATTAAGAACGTCAACAGCCTTTATAGGAAGTTCTTTATACATAAAGTATCTTGCTAGATCTATGTAATCTTTTTCTTTATCAAGAACATTATTTTCGTAGGCTAATTCAAGTCCAGCTAATGAAAGTTCTTCAGACTCACTTCCATAATAAACACCACTAAGTTGTTTCCAATAAGATTTTTTTTCTGGATTAACGAATATTAAAAATTGACCAACGTTAATTGCATCATCAAATTTTTCAAGTTTTACAGCTAAAGCAAATTCATATTGCAGCCATTCTTCATTTAATTTAGTTGAGGTTGCATTTGCTTCTGAGATATTAAGATAAGCATTAGATATATCTTGTTCTTGAAAATAAGCAATTCCTAGAACCATCATTTGAACGGGTGCCATATTTTGACCTCTTTTAGAGGCCTTTGATCTATAGTCTTCCAAGGTGTTGATAACATCCTTATAATTACCTGTTTGGAAATAACATTGAGCAAGGCTATATGAAACTTGAAGATCTGCTGCAAAGGGAAGTCTACCTTTTGCTATTGCCTTCTCAAACCATGGGATAGCGTTTTTATAATCTCTTTGAAGTGCATAGAATTGCCCATATAGTTGATTAATTAATGCTCTTTCATAACTATCTTCGTTTTTAAAATACCTTCTTGCTGTTTGTTTAAGCTCTCTTTCAGCATTAATCCAATCCTCATCTTCCATGTACTTATGAATTCTATTCAAATATCTAGCAACAGCTTGGCTGATGGTATCTTCAGTAGTAAATACAGGTTGATGAAAATTCAATAATAGTATTAAAAATATTAATCTAAACATTACAAACAAACTCCACAGTAAGTAATCCTAATTGTGGTACAGCGACCCCGTCAACAGATTTAGGTTTAAATTGCCATCTTCTTACAGCCTTAAGAGCTTCTTTATTAAAGATTTTAGATGGTCTAGATTGCTTAATTTTTATTGTTTCCACTCTTCCTGATTCATTAACCAATAATTCCAAAACAACAGAGCCATTAATACCTGCCATAGCTGCTTCGCTTGGACATCTCGGAGCAATTTTTACCAAAGGTATTAATTGACTAGTTCCCCTACCCATATCATCAATATTGCCTAAAAATGCTCCACTAAAATCTGTAGGTAATGCAAAGTCTGGTAAATCAAGATCAAATTGCTGAACTGGTGGAGGTGTTTTATCATCTAACTCAATCTCAGGTTGAGGAGGTCTCTTAGGTTGAGGTGGTTTATCTGGTATTTGTCTAGTTCTTTCTTGTAAATTATCATCTTCTACAATCCTAATGAACTCGACTAGATTTGGATTTTTTTCTTTCTTATCAAGATTAGCTGAACGACTAATTAAAGATTGAATAATTAGAAAAATAATAAATGTTATTACAACGGCACAAATAATTATAAACACTCTATTGTTATCAGAAGATATTATTTTATATAGCTTTGAGCCTAGTTCAGAAATATTAGTTATCATTTTTTGCTGCAATTGAAATATTTTGAATTCCAGCAAGTCTAATTTGGTCCATAGTTTCAACCAAAAGACCAGATTTAGATAACATGTCAGCTTGGATAATTACAGATCCTTCTGGATATTCTATTTTTAATCTTTCTATATTTGCTCTGACTGCTTTTAGATCAACCCTTCTTTTATCAATCCAAATTTCATTATTTTCTGTAATAGCAATTAATATATTGCCTTTTTCATCTCTTTCAGCAGTCTCAGCATTAGGTCGACTTATATCTACTCCTGTTTCTTTAACAAAAGAGGTTGTCACAATAAAGAAAATTAACATAATGAATACGATATCCATCATTGGTGTTAAATCTAAAGGGTTTTCGTCAGATATATTCTTACGTTTTCGTCTCATAGCTGATATCCCTCTTTTTTAAGAGAGTCTCTAAGATTAAGTACAATATTATCCATTCTTTGATTAAGATCTTGTCTAAAGTATAGGCCAAAGAGTGAAATTACCATTCCAGCCATTGTTGGAATTGTAGCTTTAGCAACGCCTGAAGACATGGCTCTTGGATTTCCAGTTCCCATAAAAGAAAGAACTTCAAATACCTCTATCATCCCATAAACTGTTCCTAGTAATCCTATCATTGGACACATACCAATTAATCCATCTAAAACTTTTATATTAGAAGCTGTCTTTCTTTTAACATTAGAAATGAGAGTGGATTCTACAAACTTATACTTAGTTGAACTTGGTGAATTTAATTCAACAAACTGATTAAATTTTTTATTAACCCAATTCTTACTTTGAACAAAAATAAATACGTACTTATCAACCAGTAACATAAAAATCAAAAAAGTAAGACCAAATAAAATATACAGTACTGGTCCTCCTCTTATGAATAATTCATCAAGCATGGTTATTCCTGAGCAAGAAGATAAGAAGCTTTTTCTTCAAGAACCTGAGAAAGATTTGAAACTTTCTGAGATATGTAAGTGTAAAGACCTAAAAGTGGCGCTGCTACAATTAAACCCAACATGGTAGTTACAAGTGCTTGTGAGATACCTCCAGCCATTTGTTTAGGATCACCAGTTCCAAATAATGTTATTGCTTGGAATGTTTCTATCATTCCAATAACAGTCCCTAACAAACCTAAAAGTGGTGCTACAGCAGCAAAAAATTTAACCCAATTAGCTCCCCATTCAAGTTTACCAGTATAGTTAATAATGAACTCGTCAAGAATATTTTCCTTAGATTCATAACTTGATGTGTTTTTTATGCTATTTTCCATTTCAACTTTAACTTTTGCGTTATCTGCTGTAATTTCTTTTTCCTGTTCTCTAAGTTGATATATTTTGTATATAGAGAATATAAAGCCACTTAATCCAATTAGTATAATTATGAATCCAATTGATTTACCCTGAGCAATTCTGTCAATCCATCCTGGTTTATCTAGATAAAGTGATAATAAAAATCCACGAGTAGGATCAATTGATGTAATTCTATATTCATCACTTCTTTGATGTCTTCTCAGATTTTTAAGTATGTCTCTTTCAGGTTGTCTTTGAAGAACTTCAAAGCCATTTAATTCAGGAGCTGGTGTTACAAATTTATTTTTATACGTTGTATTAAAATGACCATATCTCACAACTTCACCAGTAATAGATTCGCCATTTTTATCTATAATGTTTGCATCAAGTGTTTTTACTTCGCCAGATGAAACAATTTCATCTAAATAACTTATCCATAAATTTTGGAGTTGTTCTAAACTATGAACTTGAGTCTCACCAATGTCTCTTAAGACACCAACCCTTTCTGGATATTCAAAAAAGGTAACAGCCTTTTCTGATGATGCTAGAAGCTCACCAGCAAATTGTCTTGTTACTCCAAATAATTCACCTAATACTCCAATCTTAATTTGTAAAGACTCCTCAAGCTCAGCTAATTCTTTCTCATTAGCTTCAAAACGTGTTTCTAGATTTTCATTACGTATTTTTTCATTAGCAAGATCTTTTTTTGCTTTTGCTAGCATTGATTCTCTTTCATTAACAAGATCAATAAAATTCTTCACTCTTACTTGATCCTTTTGAATGTATATGGACTTATTTTCTTTGACAACATCTAACAAAGCCTTAATCTTATTATTTCTTTGTTCTTCTATAGGAATAGGAACTTCTTCGGGTGAATCTTCTTGAGCTATTACAAAAAGAGGTAATAAAAATAAAAAAGAAAGTAATTTAATATTCATCTTAACCTTCCTCTCTGTTAACTGGTTGCACTGGTAGCGTAATGAAATTTGGAGGAGTTTGTCTATTTGCAATATCTAAAGCTAATTTAATTTCATCATTTAACTTTCCATTTGTGTGAACCCAATTTTCAGAATACTTGTTCCAATAACCAGTTTCTTTACCGTTAGCGCTTCTATAATACCAACCCAATCTTCCTATTCTAAAATAATCAACTGTGATAGTTTGATTGTCTAAATCAATAAATCCAGGGTATGTTTCTATGGTATTACCAAAACCTGCCTCAAGCTGATAAGCCTCAAAAACTTTTCTAAATTTTTCAGCAGTGGTGACGTTAGATTGAAGAATAATTGAATCAAGGTCATCGATTCTGGATATTCTACTTTCTTTTAAAAACGGCATGTCCAAGTTAATAAACTTTCTTAATGAATCGACTGTTTCCTTTAAAAAGGGCAAGATTTGTTTATTAACATTATCTAAGGAATCTATTTGTTTGAGAATATTTTGAATCTCATCTTCTTGTGAAAAAACAATTTTTTCTAGCTGATCATCATATCTTTTTAGACCCTCATATTCACTAACTGTATCTTTGAATTCATAATAAAGTTTTTTTGCTTGTTCATCTAAATTATCAATTTCTTTTTGAGCAACCACTCCAGGAATGTTCGCATCAACTTGAGTATTCAAAGTCTGATCAACAATTTCTTGCGATTGAATATTAAAAGTAATTAGTAACGATGATAAGTAGTATAGTGATTTTTTCATTGTGCAATTATATATGATTTATGTGTGTATTATTTGATTACTTTTATCATTATGGAGACTAAATAATATTTTTAAACCCTAAAAAAACACCCGCTATATAGCGGGTGTTTTTTTGTCTAAATATTATTAAAATCTAAAGTTAAATCCTGCGCTAGCATATCTTCCGAATACGCTAAATACACCTTGATAGTAGTAAGGATATCCAAACCCACCATCTTTTTGAGGCATAACGTCAGTTAAGTTTCTAACACTTAAATATAGATCAATATCAGGACTATAATCATAACTATAAGACATGTTATAAGTGATATGTGGGTCAGTTACCATGCCATTATAAGCATTCATATGACCTAATCTATCTGCAAACAATGTCAATCCATGGTCTTCTCTAGACCAACTAACAGTTAAATTTTGCTGTGATCTTGGTTCATAGATAAAGTATTCAATAAGATCTACCTCAGGTGAGCTATCATACTCTTGTCTGTTGACTCTAACGATTGTTGAAGAAGCTAATGAAACTCTAAAGTCACCAGCGTTTTCTGTTTCCTTTGTCCAAGTTAGGTATGAATCATGACCAATGAACTCAAGTTTAGTTTGGTTATATGGATACATAGTACCTGAAACAATAGGACCTAAAGGTGCTTCTGCTCCAGTGATTGGATCTGTTGTAGGTCCACGTTCTAGTAACTGACTAACCTGAGAACAATCTGCTGGAGGTAAGTTGCCACCGTAGAATGTTAAGTAATCATCACCGTATAAACATACGCCTTGTTGATGAACGAGTTCTTGATAGCTTCCTGATCTTACTGCTTCTTCAAGAACCATTTGATATGCATCCCATTGGAAAGAAACATTTTCAGCTAGTTCTGTAACTATACCAAAACTATAGTTAGTACCTTGTTCTTCATATAGCTCTGTATTACCGCCAGTAAAACCTCTTCTTGTTTGAGAGTATTGAGCACCACAGAAATTATATGCGCCTTCAGCCTGACCAGCTCCTGGTACATTACCACCGGAAGTCTCAGCAAAACATAAAGGGCCGTCAGTAATTCCACCATAAAAAGCAGATGATGCACCAGCATAGACTCTATGCATATCTGGAGCTTTGAATGATTGTGAGACAGACGCTCTTAAAAGAATGTCTTCTGTTGGTCTATAAGCTACATTCATCATTGATGAAACCTTTCCACCAACATTTGAGGAATCGTCATCGTATTTGTCATATCTAGTGGCAATACCCATTTCAACGTTATCAGCTAAAGGTAGGCTAAACTCGACACCAACAGAATATCTTTCTCTATCACCGCCACCATATCTTGTAGACCCTTGAATAAAGTCAATTGCATTATCTCCACCAAATTGTTCATCATCCAATCTACCTGCGGATGGTGTAATTTGGTAGTCTTGTTTTTGATACTCTAATTGAAGAGCGAATCCAATAGGAGCACCCTTAATCTCACCAATTTCACCATTCATAGTGAAGTCAGCAAGCATTTGTTCAGAATATGAATTAGTACTGTCATCAGCTAACCAGCTGTCGAATTGTTCTGCAGAGATTGAACCATAAAGAAGATCTGGTCTCCAACAGTTATTTCTTCCATAGAAACTATCAACTGCACATGGTCCACCGTTTCTTCCGTATTCAGGAAATGCATCCCAAACAGCATATGCAGGACCAAAATTATATGCCCAATATGAACCATAACAAAGTCCATCATCTCTGATTGAATCTTCACAAGTTGATCCAACACCAGCCATGTAATCTTTAATACCTGATGTAAGTGTTTTTCTTGTAATTAGTGCATTGTATTCAGTAGCATTAATACCAGACTGCCATTCAAAGCCATTATCAAATACCCCACTAAATCCAATAAATATATCTGTTACATCTTCAGAGTAATCACTTTTTGATTCAAATTCTTCTCCCATAGCTGGAGTAAAGTATCTTAAAGAAAATACAACCTGTTGGCCTGGTTGGAATGGAACTAAATCATTTGGTAAAACAGTATCTTGAAGTCGCTGTGGGTCTAAGTAATCTCCCATTGAAACATATCTTGATACGTTACTTCTTAAATAAGCTATATCTTCATAATAAAAAACTCTAGCATCCATTTGAATACCATTATCAAAGTTATGAGTGAAAGTACCCATTACAGTAGTATCTTCTCTTTCGTTAACTATTGTTTGAGTATCACCACCGTTTGCACCTCTACCATACATACAAGCGTATCCTTGATACGATCCAGGATAATTTGTTACACCATAGACATCTGGTTTATCTCTACTAAAGTCTCTAAAGACGCCACCTGAAAGCTCCTGAGAGTCACAAGCGAAACCACCAAAATCTGATGGCCTATAAGTAGCTGTATCAGCACCAAAGCCAGCTACCTGAACAGCTGCACCCCAACGAGGATTCATGTAAGTAGTTGAATAGTCAGGTCCATCTGTCCAATCATCAAAGCCCTCTCTATCACCTAGGTACATTGGATCAACCTGAGTTGCGTCTATACCAATAGTCCAACTAGAGTTTTCTGTGAAACCACCAGTTGAAAAAGTTAAACTACTAATAGTGTCATTTCCATGCTCAGTAACTGCAACATTAGCCTCCAATTCTGAGAAATCTTTACCAGTTGTTGTAATGATGTTTATAACACCTGTGACAGCATCTGAACCATATATAGCCGAAGATCCTTGTGAAACAACTTCTATTCTGTCAACTAGGCCACGGGGAACGGTACCTGTGTTAACGAAGTTTGAAGCATTGTTATAAGGAAGTGGATAATCAGCTGTTCTTCTACCATTAATTAAGTATAGAACTCTACCTGGGCCAATTCTTCTTAAATCAATCTCATTTGCATTTGGTGTAAAAGTATTTACATTTTGTTCATCCTGCCTATAAGCATTAGCTTGCGGTAAGGACTGAAGTGCTTCAGTAACACTTCTAAAACCTGATGCATCAATATCTTCTTTCGTGATTACTATTGTTGGAAGAGCTCCTGCAATATCAGTTCTTTTAATTCTCGAACCTGTAACAACAACCTTTTGAAGTGTAACTACTTCATCATCTTCAGAAGTTGTGACTGGTGCTGGAGTATCATCTGATGAAGATTCATCACTTGATGATTCAGTCTCAGTAACCTCTTCAACAGCAGTTGTATCATCAACAACCTCTTCACCTGGATTGTCAGCAAACGCATTCAAAGAGATTGTAAATGCAAAAAATAAAGTTAAAAACAGCTTATTATTCATAAGTTTTCCCCGTAAAAAGCCTAAAAACCAAGGGTTTTTAAGCAATATGTTAAATATCCTTGGTAAATAGTAACTAAAAGTTCATATAAATCAAGTTTATAATTAAAAAAAACCTATAAATATAATAAAAAAATAGATTATATGTTTAAAAAAAATACAATTATATTTGAAATATCTTTGATTATTTAGCTTTAAATATTTATTATATGTATAAGAAATATTTTTATGTTATTTAACATAACAAATCCACATTTATAAGGTAACGAATTATGATTAAAAAATTAGTTTTGTCTTTTGTATTTATATTCTCTTTTAATAATCTATTATCAGAAGAATGGTATGAGCTTCCAAATGAGGTTTGGTCTTGCTGGGGAGATACGCCTACCTTTTCAATTTCACCAAATGGTAAATATTTAGCAATCCAAAGAGCTCCAAGAGAAGATGTTTGTGATATTGAACAAGATAAAGTCAAACAGTTAGAAGAAGAAATGACATATAACTCTCTAACTTTTATAGATTTAGAAACAATGCAATCAAAAATATTTAGTGATGGAGTTGGCGATAAAAGTATATATGGTTTCCAGTGGGTATCTGACGATAGATTTATCTATAGACCAGGCCTTACAAATGCTAAAGGCAGAAATATGAACTCTTTAGTAACATTTGCTGTAAATGTAGATGGCTCAAAAAGGAAGATTATTGGTCAAGATGAAATGAAAGGTGGTCAAGGTAGCTGGACAGGAATGAGTGTTGTTGACAGATTAGATAGTGATCCAAAAAATGTAATAGTTTCATCAAATGAAAGAAGAGCATTTAGAAATGACTTCTACAAAATGAACATATTTACTGGAAAGAAAAAACTTTTAGCTATCGGTTTTGTTCCTAAAAATGCTAAAGGAGATAGAGTTTATGGAACATATAGGGATAAAGAAGGCTACCCTATTGCTACATTAGTTGACGAAAGTCTGGATAGAGTCATATACACCTATGACAAAGATTCAAAAGAATGGTCCGAACATATTCGTTTTACATGTCAACAACCATCTTTTACTCCTCTTGCTGCAACAAACAAAGGATGGCTGGTTACTGGTTCTAAATTTTCACCATCAGGTGAATTAATAGAATATAACGATACAAATGCATTGTATTTATATGATCCTCAAACAAGAGAATTTAGTGAAAAACTTTATCAAGATCCTGATTATGATGTAGGAGGATTTACTGGAACTTGTAGAGGGGCATCTGGCGGAGCTGGTGTTGATTATGATACTCGAGAACTTTTGTATGTTACTTATGAAGCACAAGAACCTGTAAAAGTTTACTTTGACGATGAAATAGCTGCTATTTACAATGGACTTGATGCGGTATTCCCAAATGAATGGGTTAATGTTGTAACTAGAGATAAAGATAGAAATAAAATTGTTATTAGGGTTTCAAGCCCTTCCAACCCAGGTGATTATTATTTTTATAATAGAGAAACGTCTCAACTAATACCTCTATACACTTATGCGCCATGGATTGATAGAAAAATTATGGCTGATACCATACCTGTAAAGTATACTGCTCGTGATGGTCTTGAAATACCAGCTTATTTAACATTAAGTAAAAAGAAAACTGATAAAAATTATATGATTGTATTGCCACATGGTGGTCCAAATACAAAACAAAGAATTGGTTTCGATTGGTGGACACAATTTTTTGCAAATAAAGGTTATAACGTTTTAAAGATGGATTTCAGGGGCTCTACGGGATTAGGAACCAATCATTATGTTCTGGGCAACACTCAATGGGGTAAAACCATGCAAGATGACATTTCCGATGGTGTTCTTTGGGCTATTGAAAATGGCTATGCTGATAAAGACAGAGTTTGTATTGCTGGCGCTAGTTATGGCGGTTATGCAACTATGGCAGGACTAACTTTCACACCAGATCTCTATAGATGCGGAATCAATTCAGTTGGTGTGGTTAACCAAAAAATGCTTCTAGAAAACTATACAACTAAATCAAGTGTTTTTAATAGTTGGGAAGATGAAGCTAAATTAGAATGGGGTAATCTTTCAGATGAAGAAGGTAAGAAGTATGCCGATGAAACATCACCTAGTTTATATGTCAAAAATATCAAGGCTCCTGTTTTAGTATTGCAGGGCACTAATGATAGAACTGTTCCGCCAGAACATGCAAGAGAATTGATAAGAAAACTTGAAAGAGAAAACAAAACATATATGTCTATGTTTCAAGCTTATGAAGGGCACTGTGTAAAGTGCAGAGGTGAGCTTGCTACACTAGAATATTTTGATATCCAAGAAGAGTTCTTAGAAAAATATTTAGAAAATTAAGTTAGAAAGATTCATGGCTTGTTTGGGATTTACCCAATATCAAGCCATGAATATCTGAAGTTCCCTCATAAGTATTAACAGCTTCTAAATTCATGCAGTGTCTTATTACATGATATTCATCAGATATACCATTGCCCCCATGAATATCTCTGGCAGCTCGTGCTATGTCTAAAGCTTTTTGACAATTATTTCGTTTTAAAAGAGAGATCATTTCAGGCTGCATTTTTTTATCATCAATTAATCTTCCAAGACGAAGAACTGATTGCAAGCCTAAGGTTACTTCAGTTTGCATATTAGCTAATTTCATTTGAACTAATTGTTTAGCTGCTAATGGCTTTCCAAATTGAATCCTTTCCAAGGAATAATTTAAACTGGCCTCCCAACAAAATTCTGCAGCACCCATAGCGCCCCAAGCAATTCCATATCTCGCCATATTGAGACAAGAGAAAGGACCTCGAAAACTCTGAACATCAGGTAAAATCTTATCTTTTGAAACAAAAACGTTATCTAGAAATATTTGACCGGTAACGGAAGCTCTTAATGCAAACTTTCCATCAATTACGGGAGTTGTTAGACCATCACAATCTCTATCAACAATAAATCCTCTTAATACGCCCTGTTCATCTTTTGCCCATATAACCAAAACATCAGCAATGGGAGAATTTGTAATCCATGTTTTAGAACCATTTAAAATATAGCCGCCATCTTTTTCTAATGCATTGGTTTTCATAGATGCCGGATCAGAGCCAGCATCGGATTCTGTTAATCCAAAACAACCAATTAATTCACCTTTTGCCATCTGAGGTAAATAAAAATCTTTTTGTTCATCAGAGCCAAAATGATAAATTGCATGCATTGCCAAAGAAGTCTGAACGCTAAATGCTGATCTATAACTAGAATCTACTCTTTCAATTTCCCGAGCTATCAAACCATAAGAAACATAGTTCGTTCCTGCGCACCCATATCCATCAATTGGAGCTCCGAGAAAACCAAGCTCACCCATTTCTTTATAAATACCTTTATCAAAAATTTCATTTCTATTAGCGTTTGTAATTCTGGGTAATAATTCTCTTTGACAATAGTCGCTTGCAGATTTTTGAACAATTAATTCTTCTTCAGTAAGTTGTTCTTCAAAAAGTAATATATCTTGAATTTGCATATTTGTTTTTATAATTTTTCTACTCTAATAATACCAAATCTTGGCTTTGAGAACATAATTGAATTACTGTTAAGAGAGTCTTCCACAATTTGTATCATCCTGTTTGAATTACCACATATTATCATCAAGGGGATTTTAGATTGATATTGATAAACAAAATCTATTGCTTCACTCGGGACATCTCCGTGTCTTACACCATGAAGATCTAAATAAGTAATACCTTTCTGTTTAAATGTTTTCATAAATACATATTAGCTTTATCAAGATATAATTATTATATGGCAAAACTTCATTTTTTTTACTCAACCATGAATGCTGGTAAGTCAACTGCCCTTCTTCAATCTAATCATAATTATATTGAAAGTAACTTAAATACTTTATTATTTATACCTCATGAAATTGCAAAAAAATCTTATGGAAAAATTATTTCTCGTATTGGTTTAGAGGCAGAAGCAATAGCTGTAAACAAAGAATATGAATTCTTTAGGGAAATAGAAAAAAACAATTTTAAAAAAGTAAGTTGTATATTTGTTGATGAAGCTCAATTTCTTTCTAGTAAACAAGTTCATGATTTGGGAAAGATTGCAGATGAATTAAATATTCCTGTAATGTGTTATGGAATAAGAACTGATTTTCAAGGTAAATTATTTGAGGGTAGCCAAGAG
>MDTB01110128.1_pt1 | contig 14647 bp, 14 predicted proteins | sample 811161 | NCBI WGS metagenome assembly MDTB01 (sample SAMN05326650, study PRJNA326480) | marine metagenome | isolation source: seawater | place: Mediterranean Sea | collected 2009
TATATTGTTGACCACTGTTCCATGTAAATAAAATACTAAGAAACCCTAAACAAAAACCTATAAATAAACTTCCTGAATCACCTAAATATAATTTTGCAGGTGGGAAATTAAATATAAAGAATCCCAATATTACAAAAAGTAAAACTACAGATATATCGGTTAACTTATTTTGATTTAATACATAAGTAAGGATTATTGACTGGTAACAAATACTTCCAGTAACAATAACAGCTAAACCATCCATATTGTCTATAAAATTAATCGCATTAATTAATAAGACTATCCACAAAATCGATCCAAAATAGTTTATTAAATTGTTAAAGTCAAAATTTAATAGTGATTCGATATTTAAGAAAATATCTAAATTAATGACTGGTACAGCTACGAACAAAACTTGAAAGAAAAGTTTAATTTTCCACTTTAAATTAAAAAAATCATCTACAGCCCCAACAATAGAAAGCATTAATGCAAACAAACCAATTAAAGCAAAATTATAATCAGCCTCACCTAAGAAACTAGCACCAATAAAAAAAGCAATAGCAGTTGCAACACCCCCTAAAGGAGGAATATTTTTATCTGCTAATCTTTGTTCATTTTTATCTGATGTTTTTTTAAAATTAAATGATTTTGTTATATGCAAAATAGCCCAATTTAGTATTACAGATAAAATAAAGGTTAAAATCGCTGTGTTATAAATATTTAGCTGCATCTAATCGTCACGCTTTTCATTATAAATTTGTGCAAATTGTGATGCAACGTACCGTGTCGAATAGCTTCTTTCAATTTGTTTTCTATTTTGATTACTAATCAATACTTTTTGATTTAAAAATTCATTTATCTTTTTTTCTAAATAATTAATATCTTTTGAATTTAGCAAAATTGTATTTTCAAAATTATTAATATATTCTGTACCGTTGTTTTGATATGCAACAACAAATAAGCCAACATACATTGCTTCAAGTAATACTCTAGAAAATCCTTCATGTTCAGAAAGAGATAATAATAAGTCATAATTCTGCATTTCTTTTTGTAAGTCGATGTATCCTAGGTAATTTACAGAGGAGGTTTTCTTTAAAATTTCTAGTTCATCCAGTGTGAAAGAGTTTGGATTACCCTTGTCAACCTCTCCTGCTAAAAAGAAAGTTAATTTTTTTGAACTGAATTTCTTTGATAGTTTAATATAATCATCAATTCCCTTATCCTTTAGTAATCTCCCAGCCAAAATTATTTTTATATTTTTATTAAATTTATTTTTTAATAAGTATTCAGAAGTATTAATTCCAGAACCTTCAATTAAATATGATTTATTTTTAAATTTAGAATATTTATTAAAAGTTGATTCATCTTCTATATTTTGATAAATTATATTTTCATAGGTCTTATTTATTAATGTTATAAAAACTGGTCGAAGAATTATTTTAAATATTTTAGCTGATATATTGTTACTAAAAAAATATCCCAAACCTGTAATTGATAAAGTTGACTTAAAGTTTTTGTTTAAAAATAAATTAGATATCATAAATAAAAATCCTGTTTTTAAAGTAAAAATATGAAAAACGCTTCCATTATCAAGATTTTTAATTATTTTTCTTAAGCTAATTATTGCGGAGAAATCAAAATATTTCTCTCTGGTTATTTGCCAATTAATAGATTCAGCATAATGCTTTTTAAGTTCATCTCCATCACCTACTGGGCATATAGATCTAAATCTGTATTCACTCAACTCATTTATTATTTGACTTCTTGACTGTATTAAAATTCTGTCCCAATGTGCTACATAATTTATCATTACTAATTATATTAAATCCATTAATTGTTAACATGACATAATATGAACATTGTCATTGTTGGTACAGGCTATGTTGGATTAGTAACTGGAGTTGGTTTTGCAGAACAAGGTCATAATGTATCATTTATAGACCTTGATGATACAAAAATCGAAAACCTTAAAAACAAACAATTACCTTTTTTTGAGCCTGATTTAGAAAATTTTTTCTTAAAAGAAGAAAACTTCAGTCGTATGTCTTTTAATTCAAGCTATAGTTTATTGAATTGGGATAAAACGGAGATAGTGTTTATTTGTGTTCAAACCCCTAATAAGATCGAAACAAATTCGGTTGATACTAAATTTCTAGAGTCAGCGATTAGTGAAATCTCAAAATTAGAAAATAAAGAAATAGTTATAACAGTAAAATCAACAATTCCCCCATATGAGATAGAAAATGTCTGTAAAAATGTTGGGTATGATTCTGAACTTTTAACTTTCAATCCTGAATTTTTACGAGAAGGAAGTGCTGTTTATGATTTTTTCAATCCAGATAGAATTGTAATAGGTGGTTTAAATACTGAAAAAACAAATAAGTTGCAAAAACTATACGAAGGTTACAAAGCAGAAATTATAATAACTGACCCTATAAGTTCACAATTGATTAAATATCTTGCAAACACATATCTTCCAATGAGATTATCTTTTGTAAATGAGGCCACAAGACTTTCAAGCTATTCAGGCGCCAATCTAATAGATGTTTTAAAAGGCATAGGATTAGATAGTAGGATTGGTTCACATTATTTCAGGCCCTCGCCATCCTGGGGTGGATCATGTTTCCCAAAAGACTTAGTAGAGATTAATAATTTTTATGAAAAAGATAAATTAAACTTACCTATAATTTCGAACATCATTGAATCAAATAACGAGCATTTAAATTGGACTGTAAATCAGCTTCTTTCTTTAAAAAATAATAATAATCTTGAAGAAATTGTTTTAGTCGGTGCTGCGTTTAAAGAAAATACAGACGACTTAAGAAATTCTCCAACTATTGATATTTATAAAATATTAAATGATATGGGAGAGAAAGTCACTATATTAGATACTGAAATTGACGTATCAAATCATTGTTATATTTCGTTTGTTGAAGATGTGGCTTCAAAATCATTAATTTCCATCATGTATCCTCTTAATGCTGATTTAGATAAAAAATTATTAGACTATTCATCTCAAAATGAATGTATTATTTATTATCCATGGAGATAGCGTGAATATATTAATTACAGGTGGTGCAGGGTTTGTTTGTTCCCATTTAGCTGACAAATTGTATGAAGAAAAACATAAGTTATTTCTCCTTGATAATTTATTAACTGGAAATAAAAGAAATATAGATCATTTGCTTGGAAATGAAAATGTTAAATTTATTGAGCACGATGTTCAAAATCATATTGAAATTTCAGATGAAATAGACTTTATATTTCATTTTGCAAGCGCCGCTTCTCCAATTGCTTACCAAGAAAACCCTGTAAACACTTTAAAGGCCGGCAGTATTGGAACAATAAATACCCTTGGTCTAGCTAAAGTAAAAAAAGCAGAATATCTTTTAGCTTCAACTTCAGAAATTTATGGTGATCCTGAAGTCTCTCCTCAAAGAGAAGATTATTGGGGCAACGTTAATCCAAATGGAGAAAGAAGTATGTATGATGAAGCAAAACGTTTTGCTGAAGCAGCTACTGCAACATATAGTAGAACATACAGTTTAAATACAAAGGTTGTGAGGATTTTCAACACATATGGTCCAAGAATGCAATTGAATGATGGTAGAGTCGTAACTAATTTTATAGTACAGGCACTCAATAATGAAGATATAACTGTTTATGGGGATGGATTGCAAACAAGAAGCTTTTCTTATGTAGATGACACTGTAGATGGAATTATCTCTTTAATGAAATCCAATTACAATGATGTGTTTAATATCGGCAATCCTAATGAAATCACTATTAATGAACTTGCAACAAGAATTATTGAGTTAACAAATTCGAATTCAAAACTAATTAATAAAGATTTGCCGGAGGATGATCCAAAACAAAGAAAACCAGACATAACTAAGGCAAAAAATTTACTTAATTGGGAACCTAAAGTTGAACTTAATGTTGGTCTAACGAAAACTATTGATTGGGTTAGCTCCGAATTGTAGCTATAACTCTATCGAATATTGTTTTAATAGATTCATTTGATATATTCTTTTGACCTAATTTAACAATTTCTAATAGAATTTCTTCTTCTAAATCAAATACTAAATTTAATTTCTCTGTCAAAGATGAACTGTTTAATTTAAAGTTTGTAAATGTAATTAAATTTTCATTAAAAAGTTTATTGTAATCTGTATTTGAATAAAAGTTAAAAAGGCCAGCTGAAAGTGTTTCTAAAACGGATTTATCATAAAATCCAAAAGGAGTTGCGTTTATATGAAAGGAATAATTTTTTAGTACACTTGGTAAACTCGCGTGAGGAACTTTACCTTTAAAAAATACATTATAATTATCTTTATATTTATTTTTTAAAAACTCTTTATACTCTTTATCTTGAGAAGTAACTGAATCACCCAAAATAGTAATCAAATTGTTTTTAAATTTACTATTTAAGAAGCAATCAACGGCATATTCAATATTTTTAGATTGAGATATCCTGCTTAATATAATGAAATCTTTATTTAAAAGATTTTCTCTTTCACTATGGAATAACTCATAATCAATTGCATGTCCTATAATTTCTATTTTTTTTGATTTGTACGGAAATGAAGAATTAGAGGCAGTTACAACCTTATTGCTAAAAATTAGGCCTAATCGAAGAATAAGTCTTTTAGAAAACTCTTTAGGTTTGGGATGTGTATACCAAAGCACTTTAGGAGTTTTCTTATTTTTCGAATAGATTCTAGTTAGAACTAAAAGAAGTGGTGACATATGCGAAAAACAAAAGTCGTAATTTGTTTCTGCTGTTAATTTTTGAATAATATTTTTAATTTGTATATATTTGTTAAGTTTGGTTGATTTATCATTATCAGAAATTCCATAGATTTTAACATTTTGATATTCAGTATTTTCTGCAGGTTTTTTAAGAGTAATTATGTCAACGTTTTCAAATTTTTTTGAGAATTGGTTAGTCCATGTCTTAGCAAATCCCAAAGAGACATCTTTTTCATCAACCGATAGATTTAAATATAAAAGATTTTTTCTAATCATTGTTTAAAATTAATTCCGAGTAATTTTTTATAGTTTCTTGTATATTAAATTTACTCTCAATCAACTTCTTACATTCTATAAATTTATCTTCATTATCATTTAAAGCTTGATAAATAGTATTTGCAATTCCTTCAACATCAAAAGTGTCTACAAGATACCCGTATTTGTTATTTTCAAGTAATTCAGAATTTCCACCAAAGTCAGAAATAATTACAGTTAGCCCATAATTCATTGCTTCAAGAACTGAATGAGGCATTCCTTCATATGTTGAAATTTGTAAAAAATAATTTGAAGTTTTATAAAAATGCTTGAGTTCTTCACCATGTTTTGAACCTACTAAGTTGACACATTCTTTTAAATTAAGTTTTTCAATTATATTAATTATATTTTTGTATTCTGGACCTTCACCAACAATATTCAACTGAAAATCAACAGAGTATTTTTCTTTAACTACTGACAAAGATCTTAAAACTAGGTCTATATTTTTTTGCCTAACTAATCTACTAACAATAAGAAATTCATGAGAATCTTTATTTTTTTGTTCACTTTCAGTAAGCTCTGTTCCATTGTTTATTTGTAACAGGCTACCCTTAAAGCCTAGATTTTTTACAAAATTCATTAAATGTTTTGATGGAACTACAATTGTGTTACTTGATTTTAAAGTAAAATTTCTTAAAAATTTCAACAATTCAATTTTTAGAGAATATTTTTTTTGTTGAAATTGATCAAAATTGTCATCAATCTTATATTGGGTATAAAGTTTTTCCCAAACCGGATCGCCAACAATTTTTCTAATTGTTTTTTTTCTAAGAAATAAATTTGCAATATACACTTCAAGCCAAAGCCCATTAACAAATATAATATTTACTTTTCGTCCTTCTTTAATTATCAACATCACTGTCTTTAAAAAACGATAAAGTTTATTTTGCTTTCTTTTAATTCTTAATATCTCATAATCAAATTCTGCAACATTGTAAGTTTTTTCACTTAATGTAATAATTTTTATGGCATGATTTTTTGAAAGGTTATTAGCTACGAGAGGAACAAATTTAGCTGGACCCCCAACATCTGGAGGAAATATTCCAGTTGTTAAAAGAATATTCACTTTTTATTTATTTTTTTTAAAATCGACTATTTTTTCAATCATAAAATCAATATTCTTTGTTGGCTTTATCCCAGTTAAGTCAATAATTTTATCTATACCTGGTGTCCGTCTCTTGGGATCTTCAAATGCTTTTCCAAAAACATCCTCATGACTTTTATATATTATTTGTGAATTTGAATTGGTTTTAGAAATAACAAGTTCCGCTAGGTTTTTAATTGTTATTTCTTCAGTCTGTCCTATATTAAAAATTTCTCCATACGCTTTTATCTCTGCAAGTTTTATAAGATAATTAATCACATCATCAACCCAAGTAAATGATCTTGATTGAGTGCCATCACCGTGAATTATGATATCCTCATCTTCAATTGCTGCCTCAACAAATTTTGGCACAACCATTCCAAATTTTGATAATTGGTTAGGACCAATAATGTTAAAAAGTCTAACAATTATTGGTGAAATTTTCCCCTCTTCGTAAAGCGACAAAGCAATAAACTCATCAATCATTTTGGAAGCTGCATATGACCATCGCAACTTAGTTGTTGGTCCAATCAAACTTTTAGTATCTTCAGTCCAAATATCATCTTCTGCAACACCGTAAACTTCGGATGTTGAAGTTAACAATACTGGAATATTATTTGTTTGACATGATTCAAGAACCTTGTGAGTAGCTAAAATGTTTGTCAAAAGAGAGTCGCTTAAATTTTCCATAATATACTGAACCCCTACACCAGCTGCAAGATGATAGCAAAAGTCATATGAATTAAATAAAGTATCAAGATTATCTATATCTTCGATTCTTGAATTAATAAATTGTATTCTTTCATCATTAAGCACCGAAGAGATATTTGACTCGCTTCCTGTAGATAAGTCATCAATGATCAAAATACTTTCAACCCCTTTTTCAAGCAATGCTTTAACAAGGGTAGAACCTATAAACCCTGCTCCTCCAGTTATAATAATTTTTTTCATTTTAATTAATGTATGTAAAGTTCTTTATTTTATCCTGAAATGAAGAATACCATTCTATTGTTGATTTAATTCCATCTTCAATATTTGTTTTTGGTTCCCAATTAAGAACATTTTTAGACTTCAAGAGGCTAGGCAAAACAACATCAGGATCTCTAAATGCTCTAGGTTCATTAACTATATTTGCTTTTTTATTTGAAAAATTTTCAATAATGTTTATTACTTCATTCAATGAGGAAGTAATCTTATTACCTACGTTGAATGTTTCGTCACTGTCACAACCCTGTACTTTAATTAAAAGATCAATCACATCAGTTACGTATGTAAATGAACGTCTTTGCTCGCCGTCACCAAAAATTTTTACCTCTTTATTTTCCATTATCCAATGTATAAATCTTAGTATTGACATATCTGGTCTTCCATAAGGGCCATAAACTGTAAAAAATCTTGTTATAATTAAATTTGTATTTTGAGAAGAAAGAATAGTCTTAGCTAATGTTTCTCCTGATAACTTTGTTGATGCATAAATAGACGGGGGATTAATTTTTTCATCTATGTCTTCAACCATCTCCTTTTCGCCACTGTTTCCATATATTGACGAGGTAGAGGCCAGAATCATTTTTGATATATCATTTTTCTTGCAAAAATTAGCAACATTAGTAGTAGCGATTGTATTGTCTTTTATATAACTAAGTGGGTCATTGAAGCTTTGCCTTACACCAGCTCTAGCACCCATGTGGTAAACAATATCAATATCTATTAGTTCATTAAGGGAATCTTCATTTGATAAATCATTATTTGAAAAATGAAAATTACCTTCTGATTCTAATTTTTGCAGTCTTAATTCTTTAAATTTTTTATCATAAGCACTATTTAGTGAGTCAATTCCATAAACATTGTGATTTTCTTTGATTAATGTTTTTGATAAGTTAAAACCAATAAAACCAGCACAACCCGTAACGAGAACATTTTTAGTCATTTATATAATGCTAACAAAGAAAAAATCTATTAAACAAAAAAAATAAATACTAAGAATAAAATTAATAGGATGATAGTTTATTTATAGGAGTTAGATATTAAATTAAAAAACATTTTTCCATCAATTTTATTTTTAATTCCAATAATTCCGCATTTTGAGATTTACGGTCCTTATTTGCATACTGATGATTTGCCCATTCTAATTTTTGTAGCAATATCAACAACTTATATCATAAAACATAAAATGTTCTTCATAGACATTACTGGAAAATATATTTTTTTATTTTTGATATTTTTAATTTTGCAAAACTTATACATAAACCAAAGCATTCTTTCTTCAGATATTTATAGGTTTGTATTTTATTTTATCTTGTATATTTATATGACTAATAATGAAGGACAATTCCATTATTTTTATCTCCCATTAATTCTTTTTATATATCTTGCTGGCTTTGCAATAAATGGATATATATTTGAGATAAATTTAGGTAATGATGATTATCAAACTTGGAATATTGGATTTAATCCAAGCGATCTTGATTACTTAAAAGGCAGGATGAATGGTTTCCAAGCAGGAGGGCCAAACAGTTTTGCTGATTTAATTACTATCACCGCTGTTTATAGTTTATTCAAATACAAAAATTCTTATGGATTTTTTATTGTTCCAATAGCCCTTATTGCCGTAATACTTACTTATTCAAGATTTTCTTTAATTGTTCTTATACTATTTACATTTTTAAAGTTCATAAAAGAAAAATTGTATATTCAATTATTTGTCTCAATATTGGTATTATCAATTGCTGCAATTCAATTTGGAGTTTACGAGAGATTTATGAATGATGATAACAATGGCATCAGTGATAGGGTGTTAATGTTAGAAGCATCTACCGACTATTTTATTTCTAGCTCTTTAGAATTAAAATTAATTGGTAATGGTTCAAATCAATTAATTTTCGAATCGAACAATATTTATCTTTATGATGAGTTTGAGAAAAATCCATACAGTTATGGTCCACACAACTCTTTCATTTTCTATCTTATAAATTATGGAATAGTTGGTGTTTTATTATATATTTCAATTTTTATGACACTATTTAAAAGAAAATTAAAATTTGATTTTAATTTAATTACTACCACAGTATTTTTTCTACTATCACTGTCAACTGATCTACTGCATAATCACTCTGTATCTTGGTTCTTATATTTTGTATATTATTCATACTTAAAAGCTGAAAATTAAATAACCATAAATTACTTTAAATAGCCTTATACTATTAAAAGTTATGGATATATTAGTAGTCGGAGGTGCTGGTTACGTAGGTGGAGGCATTGTTGATTTACTATCTAATAAACACAAAGTTACAGTCTATGATTCTTTAATTTATGAAAACTCTTTTAGGAAAGATGTAGATTTTATATTTGGCGATATAAGGGATTATAAAAAACTAAACCCAATATTAAAAAAATATGATGCAGTAATATGGTTGGCGGCTCTGGTAGGTGATGGAGCTTGCTCAATAAATCCAACTTTAACTCATGAAATTAATGCTGAAACAGTCAAAAACTTAACTGAAAGCTTTAAAGGAAAGATAGTATTCTTATCAACCTGTTCTGTGTATGGAGCTCAAGAAGGAGTCCTTAATGAGGACTCGTCAGTAAACCCTCTTTCTGAATATGCATCATCGAAACTAATTGCTGAAAAATATCTTGAAGATTCTGATGCAATAATTTTTAGGCTTGGCACACTATTTGGAATTGGTGATCAATTTTCTAGAATACGCTTAGACTTAGTAGTTAATATTTTAACTACTAAAGCGTTGCAAGAGAAAAAAATGAGTGTATTTGGTGGTGATCAATGGAGACCTTTACTTCACGTTAAAGACGTAGCTAATGCAATTGAAAACACTTTAGAGAAAGATGTAAACGGTATATTCAATTTACATCATAAAAATTATAAGATTATTGACCTAGCTGAAAAAATTAAAGAAAAAATTCCAGGTGTTGTTATTGAAACAACTCCACTTCCATTTCAAGATGCTAGGAATTATAAAGTCTCAAGTGAAAAGCTTATGGAAGCAACAGGTTTTGAAGCCTTAATAGAGCTGGATCAAGGCATAAATGAGGTTCACGAACTAATTGCATCAAATAGAATCAAGGATATTAATGATCCTAGATATTCAAACCAATCTTTTTTAAAAACTTTTGGAGTCTCATAATTTATGGAACCTATATTATTTGAAAACAAATCTCACTCAGATCATAGGGGTATTGTTTCATTTACGAATGAGCTTGTTTTGACTCAAGTTGTGAGAACTTACAAAGTCATAAATTCACAAATTAAAACAGTGAGGGCATGGCATGGTCATAAAATAGAAGAAAAATGGGTAAGTGTTGAAGAAGGGGAATTTTTAGTTTGTGCAGTTAAAATTGATAATTTTGAAGAACCAAAAAAAGACAAAGAAATAATTAAATTTACTCTGACTCCAGATAAGGGTATTTTGTATATACCAAAAAATTATGCAAATGGTGCAATGAATTTTACCTCTAATAATGCAGTGAGGTATTATTCATCTTTACCTTTAGAACAATCAATTAAAGATGACTATCGCTTTGACTCAAAATTTTGGGATCCTTGGAGTGAGTTTGATCCAAATATTTATGAATAAGATATTAATATTAGGTTCCGATGGTATGTTGGGAACTGTTGTCTCAAGTTATTTTACATCTTTAAAAGAATACAAAGTATATTTATCAAGCCGAAGAATTGAATCGGATGATTTAGACAAAAATATATACAAATTTGATGCCACTACAGACGATCTTGAGAATTTAATTATAAATTTAAAACCTGATTTTTTGATAAATTGTATTGGGATTATTAAGCCAGAAATAAGAGAAGACAATATCGACTCAATAGAAACTGCTGTAAATATTAATACATATTTTCCTTTACAAATATCTGAACTTGCTGAAAATTATAATTTTAAATATATTCAGATCGGAACGGATTGTGTATTTTCTGGTGAATCAGGTGGTTATCTAGAAAATTCTTTTCAGGATGCAAATGATATTTATGGTAAAACAAAAATCGGCGGAGAGGCTGAACATGATCACAAATATTTATTAAGAGGAAGTATTGTAGGACCTGAAAGCGGAGAAGGAAAATCCTTATTGAATTGGTTTTTATCTCAAAATGGAAATAATGTAAATGGTTTTTCTGATCATATGTGGAATGGAATAACTACTTTAAATTTTGCAAAAATAGTACATGGTATGATAAAAAATAATAATTTTAATAATAATATTCAACACATAATACCAAAAGATGAGGTTTCAAAATATGATTTATTAATGTATTTTAAGAAATATTTTGATGTAAATGTAATAGTTGAAAAATCCAATTCATCAAATTCTATTAATAGAACTTTAAGAACTAAAAACAATGAAGTAAATTTAACTTTGTGGGCTGATGCAGGCTACAAGACAATTCCAACAGTAGAGGAAAATATTAAAGAATTATCTGAAAGTAATTTAACTAAAGGTATTCTTGATAACGTATGAAAGATATTGCATTAATTCTTGGTATTAGACCTGACGTAATCAGAGCTAGTAAAATTATTAAGTTAATTAATAAAAGTGAAAACATAGATTTTGATTTTATTTGGTCTGGACAACATTATTCAGACAATATGAAAGATGTCTTTTTTAATCAGTTAAATGTACCGACTCCAGATTATGAATTTAATATTGATAATAAAAATGATGCTACAACTGTCTCATCAATAATTAATGAAACCTATAACCACCTAGAAAATCATAAGTACAAGGCAGTTATGTTTCTTGGTGATACCAATACAGTTATGGGTTCAATAGGTGTAGCACAACACAATATTCCAATAATCCATATAGAAGGATGTATGAGATCATACGACTGGAGAATGCCAGAAGAAAAATATAGAAAGATAATAGATCATTTATCTGACAGAATATACTCTTATCTTCCTTCATACAAAAAACAGGGGCTAAATGAAGGTATTTCTGAAAGCATTATAAAAGTCACCGGTAATCCGATAGTAGATATTCTTGAAGACTTTAAAGACTTGTTTAGTACTGGTGAACAATATTTAAATGAAAAGGTTAAAAAATTTATAAACGATGAAGAATATATATTAGTTACATGTCATAGAAGAGAAAACATTTTTAATGCAAGAAGTCTTGAAAATATAGTTAATTTAGTAAATTCTGCAAATAATAAAGTTTTATTTGCTATGGGATATTCTACTCAAAGACAAATCAAAGAGTATGGTTTATGCTTTAACGATAATGTCTTGGTTATAGACCCAATAGGATATTTAGAATTTATTTATTTGCTTCAAAAATCTAATTATTGTATTTCAGATTCTGGAACTGTTGTTGAAGAGGCCTGTGTATTAGGAATTCCATCAATTCAAATGAGGTACAGCACTGAAAGACCAGAGGTTTATGAGGTAGGATCATCAATTAAGTTTGATCCAACATCCGAGAATCACAATTTTAACGAAATACATATGAATGCATTTGATTTAAACAATGTTGAATGGACACACCCATTTGGTAATGGGCTTTCATCGCAATTAATTGTTGATGATTTGATTGATTTAAATATCAATAATAAATTCAATATGCATAATAAAGAAAATTATGATTTTGATATTTCAAGATCATTTTTAAAATGAAAAAAACTCTATTACATTCATTGACTTTTCCACCTGATACAATTTCAACTGGCATGATTGTGTCGGAAATAGCCGATGGTATTAATAATGAATTAAATTTTATAGAGGTTTTAGCAAGTTATCCTCAATACAATTTAAAGAGTTTTGATTCTTTTAATAATAATAAGAAAAATATTGAAACTAGAACTTATAAAAATATAAAAGTACATTACTTAAAATCTAAACCAAGACATTATTCAAATTTTTTAAGATTCTTTCAATGGATAAATTTTAATTTTAGATCCATATTATTTATTTATAAAAATAGAAAATCTTATGACAATGTTATGATTTTTAGTTATCCACCAACAATGAATTTGGTATGTATATTCACATCTAAAATTCTTAAAATTAATACTGTTTATTCATTATGGGAACTTTATCCAGAGATTGCTGAAAAATTAAATGAGCAGCCAAATATTATTTTAAAAACTATTTTCAAATTTATTGATAATTATGCTTTAGAAAGTGTTGATAAAGTTGTTGTAAATTCTGATGAATTAAAAGATTATTTACTAAATGAAAGAAAAATTAAATCTAAAAAAATAAAGACGATTAATCATTTTTCTCCGTTTCCAAAAAGTTTTAATATACCAAATTATGATAAGAGTAGTATTTTTTATGCAGGAAACACTGGAAAACCTCAAAACCTTCAAGTTTTTTTAAAATTTTTTGATAAATATTTTCCTTCTGATTGGCATATAGATTTGTACGGATCTGGTAAAGAATTCAGCAAATTATCAGACTTTTCTAAAGGTAATATTAAGGTTCATAATTATCTTGAAAGAGATAAATTAGATACTGCAGTTAAAGATATACCATTTGCTTTGATATGTCTTGATTATGAAATTACTGTTGAAGCTTTTCCAGGAAAAACATTTGATTACTTAAGTATGAATAAGATACTTATCAATTTTTCTAATCCAGATTCAGCAGTATCAAAATTAATAGAAAAATATGGTTTAGGAATTAATATTGATGTAAATAATCCCAAAAGCTTCTTAAATAAACTTCAGGTCCTAAAAAGTCCTGAAGAAATTAAAAAAATATTGGATAACATAAGCAATTTTCAAAAAAATATTTCAAATAAAAAAATTGTTTGTAAAAAATATTTAGAACTAATTAGCCCCTCTTCTTGAAACTACAGAGACAATAGTTTTAATCATTATTTCTAAATCATAAAAAAACGACTTTTTATCAACATATTCCAAGTCCCAATATAATCTTTCTTGAAGACTTAGGTCTAAACGACCTTGAATTTGAGCTAATCCAGTAATACCCGGTTTTATTGAGTTTCTTGATTTGTTATAATCTCCGTATAAATCGGATTCGTATTTTACAAGCGGCCTAGGACCTACAAAAGACATTTGGCCGAGCAAAACATTAATTATATTTGGTAATTCATCTAGTGAAGTTCTTCTTAAAAAGTTACCAATAACTGTAATTCTATCATCGTTCTCAATTCTTATTGGATCATCTGGACTCAGTGAAGGTTGAATTTTTTTGTTAAAAGATAAATTTTTGTAATGATCTTCATGAATTGACTCATCAGAGGATTCAGTCATAGTTCTAAATTTATATAATTTAAACTCTTTACCATTTAAACCTACTCTGTATTGAGAGTAAACAACTGGTCGCGAGTCTAAAATTAAAATTGCAATTGAAATTATTGGAATAAGAATTAATGAAATTGGTAAAATTAAAATTATTAAGGCAATATCCAACAAATACTTCATACCATTAACTTTAAACAAAAATAATTTAACTTCTTTAAATAAAAAATTTTACATTAAAGTTAGAGAAATGTGTGGAATAGGTGGAATTGTAAGTTTTAACA
>MDTB01163854.1_pt1 | contig 14647 bp, 13 predicted proteins | sample 811161 | NCBI WGS metagenome assembly MDTB01 (sample SAMN05326650, study PRJNA326480) | marine metagenome | isolation source: seawater | place: Mediterranean Sea | collected 2009
AGAAGCTTTAAGGCCTTAACGAATACTTAAAGAGTCTTATTCTTAAAAAAACAGCTATATATCTTATATCTATTCGGTTGGCCTAGAATGGAATAAAAAAAAATTACGAATTTCCTGCAGAAAATTGATTTTTTGAACAATCGTATTTGCTTAATTCATAAAATGCATTCTAGGTTCGCATCTCAAAGATGTCTAAAATCCTTATAATTGCTGAGAAACCAAGCGTTGCGACAGACCTTGCAAAAGTACTGTCTAAGGAACTGGGTAAGTTTGAAAAGAAAGGTAAAGATCGTAATACCTATTTTGAATCAGATCAGGCGATCATAGCCTCTGCAGTGGGTCATCTAGTTGAATTAAAGATGCCTTCAGGGCCAAATGGTAAAAAGCTACCCTGGGGCATAAAGCACTTACCAGTAATACCCGAAAAATTTGAAATTCAGCCAATAGCAAAAAGTGAGAGCAGGCTTAATCTATTAAAAAGGTTAATTAAGCGCAAAGAAGTTGATACGATAATCAATGCATGCGACGCAGGAAGAGAGGGAGAATTAATCTTCAGATATGTTATACAAATTGCAGGAGTAGAGAAAAATCTCAAAAGAATGTGGATGCAGTCAATGACTAATAACTCCATAATCAGTGCATATCATTCTCTTAGGGGAGACGATGAAATGATTCCTCTTGCACAAGCTGCTCTCTGCCGATCGGAAAGCGATTGGCTAGTAGGCCTAAATGGAACACGTGCTCTAACAGCTTTTAATTCTCGACATGGGGGATTTAATGTAACCACCGCAGGAAGAGTACAAACACCAACTTTGGTAATTTTAAGTGAGCGTGAAAAAGAAATTAGAAACTTTTCACCTACTAGTTATTGGGAAGTACTTGCCGATTTTGAAACTGCCAATGGTTCATATAATGGAAAATGGTTCAGAGAAAATTTTAAAAGGGATGAAAATGATGAAAAGTTAAAAGCCGATAGAATTTGGACTGAAGAAGAAGCACAAGAAATCCTTGAAAGATGCAAGGACCAAACTGGCATTATTGAAGAAAACAAAAAGCCGGCCAAGCAAGCTCCTCCTCAACTCTTCGATTTAACAACTCTCCAACGTGAAGCTTCAAGCAAATTCGGTTTTAGTGCACGAAACACACTAGCAATAGCACAATCACTGTATGAGAGACATAAGTTACTTACATATCCGAGAACAGATTCTAAATGTCTTCCCGAAGATTATGTGGATACGATAAAATCACATATAAATGATTTTGCCAACTCCATCGCAAATACTTCACTTCATCAACAGATCATTGATAGCTCATCAAAAGTAATTGAAAATAATTGGATAAAACCAAACAAAAGAATTTTTAACGACTCAAAAATTAGTGATCACTTCGCTATTATACCGACTGGCAAAATACCTACCGCCGGCCTCAAGGAACAAGAACAAAAAATCTATGATTTAGTCACTAGAAGACTCGTCGCTATTTTTTATCCATCTGCAGAATTTGAAACCACAAGAAGGATCACGAGAATAAATAATGATTCGTTTCTCACCACAGGAAAAATCCTTGTTACACCAGGATTTCTCGAGGTTTACGGCCGTAAACCAGGTGTTGCTACAGAAAAGAATGAACTGATCCCTGCCGAAACCGGCGACAAAGCAGAAACACTAAATATCGAAATTAAATCTGAGGAAACCAAGCCCCCAGCCAGGTTCAATGAAGCAACTCTTTTAGGCGCAATGGAAACGGCAGGTAAAAGAATTGATGACGATGAACTAAAGGAAGCAATGAAAGAGCGGGGGCTTGGAACTCCAGCAACAAGAGCAGCTATAATAGAGGGTTTAATAGCGCATAAATATTTGTTTCGACATGAGCAGCAAAAACGAGATCTCGTAGTTTCCAATAAAGGTCTAGCTCTAATAGACCTGCTAAATGATATTGGAATTGATGCACTTAGTTCACCAGAATTAACTGGCGAATGGGAGTACAAACTAAAGCAAATGGAAAGCGGAAAACTTAGTAGGGAGATCTTTATGGAAGAAATTAAGACCCTAACTGAGGAAATTGTAAATAGGACCTCTTTAAAAATAGATGAATTAGCTAACAGGGTTTTCGACGATCTGGTAGCAACATGCCCTGATTGTCAGGATGAATCTTTTAAACAAACAGATGGAAGCTATGAATGTAAATCAGCAGACTGTAAATTTAAGCTGAATAAATATATTGCTAGTCACGAAATTTCCCCGGAACAGGCGAAAAACCTTTTAGAGAAAGGAAGAATCGGTCCTTTTGATACATTCAAAAATCGATTCGGCCAACCCTTTACTGCTGAATTAAAAATGGCTCAAGGTGCCAGAGGAGGATGGAAACCAGAATTTATATTTGAAGGAGATGAAGAGAGAGAGCAAGAGTCTAAAAATCTAAGTGATGACCAACTCCTAACGGAAGCCGCTCTTGATGATGGAACAAAGGTAAAAGTTTATGAAACTGACAGGGCATATATATGTCCTGAAATGGCGTCTGATAAGCAAAAGGGTGGAACTAGAATATCCAAAGAAATATTAAAAAAAGAATTACCTCGGGAACAGATCATTAAATTATTCGTAGAAGGTAAAACCGAAGTTATTAACGGTTTCATTTCCAAAAAAGGAAGACCCTTCAATGCACATTTATTATTAGATAAATCTACAGGTAAATTGGGATGGGAATTTCCTCCTCGTGCAAAAAAGAAAGCAGCTTCAAAAAAACAAGACTAATTTTAAACATCGAAAATTCAAACCATGGATAATGTTAAATATGGAATAGTAGGTTTGGGAAATATGGGCAGAGCTCATAGAGAAAATATTTTAAGCGGTAAAGTTAAAGGAGTTGATCTCACTGCAATCTGTGATGTCTCAGGATCTTTACCTGACAAAATAGAAGGAGAAAGCCAATTCACCGATGTTGATGAAATGATTAATTCTGGTCTCATTGATGCAATCCACATCTGTACCCCCCACCCCTCACACAAGGAAATTGGAATTAAATCGTTAGAGGCAAACCTCCATGTTCTTATGGAAAAACCTTTAGCGGTTGATAAAGCCGACTGCGAAGCATTGATCAATGCATATGAAAAAACCGGACAAAAAAAAGTCTTCGCGGCTATGTTTAACCAGAGGACTGACCCTCATTACAAAACATTAAAAAGGTTGATAGATTCAAATGATTTGGGGGAAATTCGAAGGGTACATTGGTCCGTTACTGACTGGTTTAGAACAGAATATTATTATGCAATGGGTGGGTGGAGAGCCACTTGGAAAGGTGAAGGCGGAGGTGTTCTGCTCAATCAATGCCCACACAATTTAGATCTTTTTCAATGGTTATTCGGAATGCCTGAAGAAGTTACTGGATTCTTGGGTTTTGGCCGCTATCACCAAATAGAAGTTGAGGATGATGCCACACTTTACTTTAAATATAATAATGGCAAGAATGCGACTTTTATAACCTCCACAGGAGAAAGCCCTGGGGTTAACAGATTAGAGGTAATTTCTGAAAGAGGTGTTCTTACTGTTGAAGATGGTATCATTAAGTGGGAGAGAAATGAAACTCAAACCTCAGAATTCAGTCTTCAGTCTATGTCAGGATTTTCTAAACCCGATACATGGAAGGTAGAAATTCCTATCAATGGAAGAGGTGGTCAACATGTTGAAATTATGCAAAATTTCATCAATTCAATTTCTAATGGGGAGGAATTAATCTCTCCTGCTGTTGAAGGAATACACAGTGTAGAATTAGCCAATGCCGCTTTGTTATCAGCCTGGGAAAGCAAGCCCATTCAGCTGCCTATGGATGCAAAAAAATATTCTACAATTTTAAAGGAAAAGGGCGACACATCCACTTTTCAGAAGAAAAAAATTGATGCTAAATCTACGGCATCAGCTGATGATTTCGCTCAATCTAATAAAACATAATTGCACAGCTTTCTAAAACTGAAAAACTAGAAAAATGATATTAACTGGCATTGCCGACGAAGCTGGAGACAGCATAGATTCACAAATAGCTGCAACCAAAGCCCTTGGATGGGAACATATTGAGGCCCGTTTTCTAAGTGTTGGAAACTTTGAAAAAGGAAGTATACACGAAATACCTGAAGAAGCATTTAACCTCGCAGTTGATGCACTGAACGAAGCCGAAATCAAAGTTTGCGGAATAGGCTCAACAATTGGAAATTGGGCTCATCCCATAACAGATCCTTTTGATATAACTGAAGGTGAAGTAGAAAGGTGCATAACAAGAATGAAGGTACTTGGCACTTCCATTGTCCGAGTTATGAGCTACTCAATTCTTGAGGAGGAAAATGAAAATGATCACGAGAATCAATTATTTGAGGAAAGAATTAAAAGGCTCAAAAACATTATTACTAGATTTGAAGATAATGGCATTACCCCAGTCCATGAAAATTGTATGAATTATGGCGGAATGAGTATTTCTCATGCTCTGAAATTACAAAATGAAATACCCAAAATGAAGTGGGTTTTTGATACTGGCAATCCCGTTTTTAATGCTGACAGATCGACTCCTAGGCCATACCCACGTCAAGATGCTTGGAGTTTTTATCAAGCAATCAAAGAAAATATCGTGCACGTACACATTAAAGATGGAATATGGGACAACTTGAAAAATGAGTGCACTTTTACAATGCCAGGTGAAGGTGATGGCAAAGTGAAAGAAATTCTGGCTGATCTTAAAAAAACGAATTACGAAGGTTTTATCTCCATAGAGCCACACATTGCATCAGTTTTCCATGAAGAAGACAAGGAAGATCTTGATCAAGAAACCAAAGAAAAAAATCAATTAGATACTTATATTGAGTATGGAAAGAGGCTTGAAGAAATTATTTCCAAAATTGCGATTTAATTCCTCAAATCAGGCAAGACTTTGTCCGAATTTTTTTGCCACCAATTGATTAATGAATTTACGTCTAAAAGATCTTCATTTCTAAATCCGGTCATTTCGCTGAAAGTCATTGCAGCCTCTCGAACAACATCCAAATTCGAATCGTTAGCAACCACATTAACAAGAGCAGTGGCAGCCTTACTATTCCGCTTATCAGCAAGAAGATAGGCAGCCCTCACTCGATGTGCGTCCATCGCCTCGAGATCATCCAATAAACTAATTAATTGCTCAGTATTTAGATCAACTTCGTTCTCAACATCATACTCCGGGAATAATTGGCCAATTGGTATAGACTGACTACCTCTTCTGAGTCCATTCATATAAGCTAATTTAACTCTTAAAATTTCTGAAGCTGCACCGGATTGTAATCTAGGATCTGAATTTTTTTCTCTAATGGAAATTAATTTATCCAGTGATTTCCTATCAGCATTATGAATTGCTAGGTCTCCTAAAGAAATTAATTCATTTCTCTGCCTTAAATAATCAAGCTCTTCATATACATCTGCTGCAGAGGAATTAGATAAGGCTGAAATTTGATCAAGATTTTTTGAGAGGACATCGAGTCTTGAATTAACATCTCCTAACTTATTTAATATGCCTTCATTCAGTGGCTCTTTGTCTGAAATTGCAGCTTCGTGAATTGCAGTCAGTTCACTGTTAAGTAGTTTTTTTGCATAAGGCCAGAAAACCACTCCAAGGGCGATGAAAAGCGCAGTAACAATAAATGATGAGAAAATAAACAAACTCAATTTTGCCGAGTAACCAGTTTTGTTTGAATTTATTTCTTTTTGATTTGTTGAATTAGAGGGTTCCTTAACACCCTCCTCTGCAGTTGATGTTTTTTTGCTAAGCGCCTCATTACTTTCATTTGCGTCTTCTTTGATTGGTTTCACCAAAGAAGCCATGCGATTGCCTTCCCTTTGGGCGACAGAACGCTCTAACCGCTCCAAAGCATCAGCGAGAGGATTATTCTTAGAGGATCCTCCGGATTTTTTGTTATGGTCAGAGTTTGATTTTTCAGACATCAAGCAAATTTAAAACTGTAAGTATAATTATTTTCTAATAGTCTTTGCCAAGATCAATTTTAGTCCCATTTTTGTTAATAATATTTATATGGGCAACATCTTTTTATGATCTAAAACAATAATCGAAATCAATGATAATCGACATTCGAGCCATTAGTAAAAGTGAATCTTTATTCATGAGTGGAGAAATCAGTGAAGATGTATGGAAATTTCAAGATTCGGACCTCATTAAACCTGCAGGACAACTAATTTATGAAGCAGAAGCTTCAATCGTTAGTGGAGAATTATTAGTTAGAGGCGATTTTTCGGTAAGGTTCACTTTTGAGTGTACTCATTGCCTAGTTTTATTTAAAAAGACAATTATGCTCAAAAACCACTCAATTTTGACTCCTATTGAGGGTAAAGTAACGATAGACTTGACGAATGCCCTTAGGGAAGATATCCTCCTCGCCCTCCCAAATTTTACCAAATGTGACGAAGGCGACGATAAAACAGAGCCTTGCCCAGCATCTGGTGATTTTATTGAGAGCTTGAATGCTCAAAATAATGGTGAGGACCCAACTAATCCGCCTCCATCAAAACAATGGGAAGCATTAGACAAATTTAATATCGATTAAACATTTTACAATCATGGCAGTTCCTAAGAGTAGAACCTCACTTAGTAAGTCTCGTAAAAGAAGAGGCGCAAACCGTTGGAGTGCTCCAAAACTTAACGTATGCAATAACTGTGGAGCTGTTACTCTTTCACATATTGCTTGTCCTTCATGTGGGTATTATCGTGACCGTTCAGTCCTTGGAGTAGATAATTTGTGATCTGATCAACTAGGATTCAATCATTCAGATTATCTATAGTTAAGACTGGTTTATTTTAGCATTCACACTAACTTCTTTGTAGGAATTGGATAACTTCCCTACAAAATGAAAATAGCAATCGACGCCATGGGTGGGGACAACGGTCATGAATTGAACGTTGAAGGAGCTTGTTTAGCAATTGATGAATTTCCATCATTGGAAAAGTTATATCTTGTCGGAGATGAAAACCAAATAACCAATTCATTAAAAAGGCTCAACAAAAACAACAGCAAAATTGAAATAATTCATTCCTCAGAAGTTGTAGAAATGAATGAGTCTCCAGCAATGGCTATTCGTAGGAAAAAGAAATCCTCTATCAGCATTGCAACAGACCTAGTTAAAGAAGGAACCTGTGAGGCAATAGTTAGTGCAGGAAACACTGGTGCAGCGGTAGCTGCTGCAACATTAAAACTTCGCAACATCAAAGGTGTCGATCGTGCTGGAATTGCAACCCCTATGCCAAATGAATACGGGACATGCTATTTATTGGACGCTGGGGCTAATACCGAAGCTAAACCTTCTCACCTTCTTCAGTATGCTATTATGGGATCAGTATATTCCAAAGAAGTAAATGGAAAATCTAATCCTAAAGTTGGCCTTATGTCTAATGGGTCGGAAGATGAAAAAGGATCCGCTTTTACCAAAGAAGTATTTTCTTTACTTAAAGAAAGTTCAGTTAATTTTGTTGGGAACGTAGAAGGTCACGATTTATTCTTTCGCGAGCTCGATGTGGTGGTTTGTGATGGATTCACAGGAAACATTATTCTTAAAGCGTGCGAAGCAACTGCAAAAGCAGTTTCGAAATGGGTCAAGGAGGAGATGCTGAAAACAAATCTTAGAAAAATTGGAGCTCAACTTGTTAAACCTGCATTCAAAGCAGCAATGGCAAGAGGAAGTTATGAAGAATATGGCGGGAGCCCTCTACTTGGTGTCAATGGTGTATGTATCATAGCTCATGGTGGAAGTTCAGCATTAGCCATTAAAAATGCAATAAGGGTTGCCAACGAATCTGTAACCCAGCAATTAAATCCACACATAGAGAATAAGATTAAAAATCTAAGCTTTCATTCAATCGACAATTAACTACAGTATTACCGAGAATGGCTATTGTTGTTAAAATTTCAGGAACTGGCAGTTATTTGCCTGATAAAATTCTTACCAACGAAGATCTTGAAAAATTTGTAGATACTTCAGATGAATGGATAACCACAAGAACCGGCATTAAAGAACGCAGGATCGCGTCTGACACTCAATCTACTAGTGACTTAGCAAGCGCAGCAGCGATAGACGCAATGGCTGATGCAGGCATCAGAAGTGAAGATGTAGACCTAATCATTGTAGCCACAATTTCTCCTGATGCATTTTTTCCATCAACTGCATGCTATGTTCAGAAAAACATTGGTGCAGTCAATGCACTATGCTTCGATGTTTCTGCGGCCTGCTCAGGATTCCTATATGCAATGCAAATTGCTGAAAACTTTATAAGTAGCGGTCAACGAAAGCATGCTCTGATCATAGGAGCAGAAAAGCTTAGCAGTATGGTGGATTGGGAGGATAGAAATACTTGTGTTCTTTTTGGTGATGGGGCTGGTGCAGCGATTCTAAGTGCAGGTGAAGAAAATGAAAACAGCAGGAAAATTCTTTCGTCAGTTTTAGGTAGCGATGGTAGGCAGACTGATATCTTACATGTCCCAGGTGGAGGCTCAGCATGTCCAATTACTCCAGAAAACGCTGACCAAAAATTAAATGCTATCCGAATGCAAGGCAGAGAGGTTTATAAGTATGCGGTTAACGCAATGAGAAAAGCAGCTGAAAATGTTTTAGATAAGTCTGGCATGAATGTAACGGACGTGAATAAACTTATCCCCCATCAAGCAAATCTAAGAATCATTGAAGCCATAACTGACAGAATGGGAATTCCGAGTGAAAATACTTTTGTAAACCTTGATAAGTACGGAAATACCTCCGCAGCAGCCGTCGCTATTGCTCTTGATGAAGCGAATAAATCGCAATCAATAAAGGATGGCGATATCGTTCTTTTAGTCGCATTTGGAGCAGGACTCACTTGGGCAAGCTGTCTAATCAAGTGGTAAGATTATCGAATCAATTCTTAACTAGGAATGATTATAGATACCCATTGTCACCTAGCGTCAAAACAATTTAAAGGTGACCTTGATGAAGTCATAGAAAGAGCAGAGCGTGACAAGATATCAAAATTAATATCTATAGGGACCGATCTTGAGGATTCAAAGGAATGTATAAGAATTGCAAATATACATGACTCTGTTTATGCAACAGTGGGCATTCACCCTTGCTCAGTCACTGATATAAGTGAAGAAAATTGGCTTCAAATTATTTCTGATCTTGCTAATTCAAATAAGGTTGTGGCTGTAGGCGAAATTGGCTTGGATTTTTTCCATCCCGCGCCTTCTGGTTGGGATGAAGAGTCATACAGGAAAAGACAAAAAGATTTTTTTATTTCACAATTAGAGCTAGCAGTAGATTTAGGCATTAATGTAGTCATTCACCAAAGAGACAAAAGCAATGAATGCTGGAACGACATAAAAAAAATAATCGCTCCTTTCAAAGGTAAATTAAGAGCTGTATTTCACTGCTTTACTCATAGTTGGGAATCCGCAAAGCCTTTAATTAATGACGGACATCTCATATCCTTTACAGGTGTAGTAACTTTCAAAAATGCCTCAATTATTCAAGAATGTGCATCACAATGCCCTGACGATAGTTTTATGGTTGAAACAGACTCTCCTTATCTTGCCCCCATCCCATTCCGAGGTAAAAGGTGTGAGCCTATGTATGTAAAAAACACTACAGAGTTTATCGCCAACTTGAGAGGAACAAGTCTTGAAAAGATTGCACATTGCACCAGCCGGAATGCTGATTCTTTTTTTAACTTTTAAGAATTTAAACTTTAAGATTTTCCCCCTCAGATGATGCAATGATGACTGCTCCACAGGAATCACTATAAACATTAACACTGGTGCGAAACATATCTAAAATTCTATCAACTGCATAAATTGCACCAATAGCAGCAAAAGCTCCATCCAACCTTGCATCTTGTACAACAACATTCTGGAGAATAATCACAATTGCAACTAAGCTTGCAGACGGAACCCCAGCAACACCAATACTGGTTAAAAGAGCTAAAACGACAATCGTAAACTGGGCCGAGAACTCCAAAGGAATTCCCATCACTTGAGCTATAAACAACACGGCGATACATTCATAAAGCGCTGTACCATCCATATTAACAGTTGCTCCAAGAGGTAAAACAAAACTTGAAATTCGCTTGGAGACCCCAGCATTTTCCTGCAAGCATTTAAGAGTAACTGGTAAAGTGGCTGATGAAGAAGCTGTGGAAAATGAAGTTAAAAGAGCCTCTTTCATGGCAAAGAAATGTTTTAGAGGGTTCACCTTACCAATCATAAATAGCAAGCAAGGAAGCACTATTATAAAATGAATTCCAAGAGCAATAATAACTGTTAAAACATACTTGCCCATAGAGAGCAAAAATGCTGGTCCTGTTTGAGATATAGTCCATCCCATCAAACCAAATACTCCAATAGGAGCGAGCTTCATAATATACCCAGTAATTGTTATCATCAATTCGTTTAGGCCTTTAATGAGACCAACTAATTGTTGTTTAGCTGTCCCCTCCAAAGCCAATAATCCAAATGCCGTTATCAAACTGACGAATATTAAGGAAAGCATGGATCCATTATCAGATGCAGCATGGATTACATTACTTGGAATCATTCTTTCAATTAAAGAGCCAATTACACTGAATATATTCTGATCATTATCTACACCTACCGCTGACTGCTCCACTGAAGTTCCTTTTTTCTTAAACTCCTCCGCATTGTCCTCCATAAATTTTACAAGATCAGGATTGGGAGAACCGTCGACAAGACCAGGCTTCATCATATTAACAATGCTCAAACCAATAATAATTGCGACTGCACTACTACTTAAGTAATAAGCTAAAGTTTTAAGACCTAATCGGCCAAAGCCCTTCGTTTTATCCCTTCCAGCAATTCCTGCAACGATTGAAGAAAATATCAAAGGAACAATAACCATTTTTAATAATCCTATGAAAACTGTGCTTCCAATAAACTCCATGAAATTGACTATTGGAGAGTCTTTCACTCCCTCACCTTGGGATGCTTGTACTATTGTTCCGACAAGAACCCCTAAAACGAGAGCAGTAAGAATTTGCCAATGTAACTTCAATTTAAACATCCGAATAATCTAGTAATCACTTATGACATGAAAAAGAAATAAAAATATCTATAATTTAATGAGATTTTTTTGACCTTGCCGCTACAAGCGCCCATGATTGTGCAATAGAAGATGAATTCCACCAAAGTTAAAACCCGATTTGCACCCTCACCGACCGGCTATCTACATTTAGGTGGAGCTCGTACTGCCCTTTTTAATTGGTTGTTCGCAAAAAGGCATAATGGAAGTTTTGTCCTCCGTATCGAGGATACTGATGAAGGAAGAAATACAGATGAGGCATGTGAAGCTATTATCAAAGGGCTAAATTGGCTTGGTTTAAATTGGGATGAGGGACCAAGCCAAAATTTTGAAAAAGGTGATTACCATCAAAGCCAAAGGCAGGTAATATATGAAGAATATTTAGAAAGGTTAGGAAATTTAGATTTAATATATGATGAGGGTGGCGCAACGAGGTTCAAAGTACCAAAGGATGAAATTAATTTTTGCGATCAAATTTGTGGCCCGCAGTCAATCAATCTCTCAACTAGTGGAAGCAAAGCATGGGATAAAGATAAGGAAATCGAAATAGAAACTAATCCCGATTTTATAATCCGCAGGCCAGATGGAACGTTTTTATTTCATTTCGTGAATGTCGTCGATGACATTGAAATGCAAATTACTCACATTCTTAGAGGTGAGGATCACCTAACTAACACCATAAAACATGTCGCTTTATTCAATGCCTTTGACATAAAACCACCTATTTTCGCCCACATACCATTAATCCTAAATAATGATGGCTCTAAAATGAGTAAAAGAGACGCAGGATCAGGAATAGAATGGTATAAGGATCATGGATTTTTACCAAAATCTTTAATTAATTATATAGCATTACTTGGATGGTCACCGAAAGATGATAGAGAAATACTCGAGACAAATGAAATAATTGAACTATTCGATTTTGATCACTTAAACAATAGCAACTCTAGATTCGATTTGGATAAGGCTAAATGGATAAACTCACAATATATAGCCAAACTTCAAGATTCAGATTTTCTTAAAGCCGCAAAAGAATATTCAGAGGAAGCACCTGATAAACTAACACTACTAACAAAGTCTCGAATAAATTGCTTATCTGAAATACCTAATGTATTAGCACCGGTAATAGATGAATCTTTTCCTATTGATGAATGCTCTATGGAGAAAATTCAATCTAAACATGAAACAAAAGATCATCTCAAATCATTAATTGATAAATTTGAAAAAATCGAAAACTGGACCTCGGAAAACATTAAAGAGACACTTCAAAAACACGCTTTAGAAATTGATCAGAAATTAGGGTCTCTCATGTTTCCTCTAAGGGTATGTGCTACCGGAGTCGGTCAGGGAACTGACCTTATGCCGACTCTAGAAAGCATTGGAAAAAATGATACTGTAAAACGGATCAATAAAAGGCTAAGTAAAATTTTTCCCACTAATTCTTCTAATGAATGAACAAAGCCCAGCTTATGAATTAAAACACCTTAAGGAATGGATTGAGAAATCCCCTCCCAATGACCCCCTTGCTGTATTATCGGTTTTTGGGGATCCTGTTAAGCACTCTCTTTCTCCACAAATGCACAACCCTGCTTTGAAAATCTGTGAAATAAATGGAGAATATATAAAAATCAGAGTCCCAGAAGAGAATTTCACTGAGGCCTTAACCCTAATCCGTGAACTTGGCTTTCATGGAACAAACTGCACCATTCCTTTAAAATTTGCAGCATTAAATGCATGTGATCACATAGATAAGGCAGCCCAACGAATGGGTGCTGTTAATACCATAAGTTTTGAAAATGATAAAATAGTAGGATCAAATAGCGATGGCCCTGGTCTGGTGAGAGCAATAAGAGAGGAATTCTCCATTGATATACGTGATCTTCGCGTAATGATACTTGGTGCTGGTGGAGGAGCCGGAAGGGCTGTTGCAATACAATGCGCAATGGAGAAAGTTGAAAGATTGGTCTTGGTAAACAGGACCAAAGATAAAGCCGAAAAAATTGCATCTGAAATCGAATGTGATTTCCTAGATGACAATATCCATAGAGACTCATCGAGACTCAAAGTTAGCGAATGGTCCAACACAGAACTTGCAAATGAAATTGGAAATATAGATCTAATTATAAATGCTAGCCCAATAGGGATGAATAGCTCTGACCCAGATTTGATACCTCAAAATATCTTAGAGCCGCATCACCTTGTATATGATATGATATACAGCCCAAGTAAAACAAAACTAATTAGGGATGCAAAATCAATTGGAGCGAGAACAGCAAATGGACTTTCTATGCTACTACACCAAGGAGCCATCTCATTTGAAACTTGGTTTAACCAAGAAGCTCCAATCGATGCGATGAAAAAAGGGCTTGATGAAGCAATCCAAAAATAAAAAACTTATATCTATTCATGAAATTGATAAATGATCTTAATTCACCCGCTGCAATTGGGCCATATTCACATGCAGTTAAATCCGGAAATTTATTATTTACATCCGGCCAAATCCCCATTGATCCAGCGACATCCTTATTAGTCGAGGATGAAATCACAGTTCAAACGAATCAAGTTATCAATAACTTGTCATCAATTCTTGAAAGCCAGGGGCTCTCCCTCGAAAACATTGTTAAAACTACTGTCTTCTTGAAAAACATGAATGAATTTAAAGAGTTTAATACGGTTTATGAAGAAAGATTTAGTAACCATAAACCAGCTAGGTCAACTATAGAAGTGGCCTCCTTACCCCTTGATTGCAGAGTAGAAATTGAAGCAATTGCAGAGTTCCCAACCAATCAAGAATAGTCTATAGATTCAAAGAAGCCTCCTCCCAATAACACCTCATCGGAATAAAATGCACAAATTTGCCCAGGAGTTAGCGCTCTTTGAGGCTCGTCAAAAACTAATTCTGCTTTTCCCTCCTCTAATTTGCTAAAGTGTATTCTAGCTGAGACAGCAGGAGTCCGGTATCGCGGCTGAGCAAATACATTTTCATTTTCTTGTGGCACCCTATTTACAAAAGAAAGACCATTTATCAAACATCTCGAAGCATAAAGTCGGGGCGTGTCCTTGGAGTCAAAACCAACAATTAGTTCATTCTCATCAATATTTTTTTCCACAACAACAAAGGCCTCTTTATATACATTAGAAGGAATGCCAATTCCCTTTCGTTGCCCTAAAGTATACAAGTGAAGCCCCCTATGTTGACCTAAGATATCACCATTCAAATTTACGATATTACCTGGACTATCAGAAACGTAATTTCTCAAAAAATCAGACATTTTTATTTCCCCAATAAAACAAATCCCCTGGCTATCTTTCTTCCCTGCATTAGGTAGTCCAAGTTCGGAAGCAAGACTACGAAGATCTTTCTTAAGCAAGTGCCCAATTGGGAAAACTGCTTTTGAAGCCTGTCGCTGATCTAACATGGCAAGAAAGTATGTTTGATTTTTGTTTGAGTCACTGCCACATAATATATCTTTAGTTCCGTCCTCATTATCCTGGACTCTTGCATAGTGACCCGTAGCAACGGCATCAAATCCTTGCTTTATAGCATAATCTAAAAAGACACC
>MDTB01015285.1_pt1 | contig 14646 bp, 11 predicted proteins | sample 811161 | NCBI WGS metagenome assembly MDTB01 (sample SAMN05326650, study PRJNA326480) | marine metagenome | isolation source: seawater | place: Mediterranean Sea | collected 2009
AGGGTTCCAAAGGTGGAGGCTGCTTCGTCCAGGGTAATGTCCTGTCCGCTCGCACTAATCGTGGTCGCTCCGGTGATCGCCAGAGTGCCACTGTCCGTAACCGCTCCCCCTGCTGTCACGCTCAAGCTTGCTGCCGAAAGTGCCAGAAGATCCAAAGCCGTAGTGTCCACAACAGTCACCGCACTGCCGGAGTCCGTAGACAAAGTGACGGTTCCTGAAAAAGCATTACTTGCGTCATCTAATGTGATCGCATCATTGGTTCCTGCTGTGTTTGTAAAGGTGGCTGCTCCGGTGATGGCCTGGGTTCCACTGTCGGTGATCGCTCCTCCGGATGTAATTCCAAAAGTTCCGCTCACCGTGCTCGCCCCCAGATCAATTCCATCGAAATCTAGAACTGAAACATTGGCTCCCGTTACCCCTATTGTACCAAAATTATTGGATGCATCGTCTAATGTTACATCCATACCGGTAGCAGAAATAGTGGTTGTTCCAGGGATAATTAAAGATCCTGAATCTGTAATTGCTCCGCCAGATGTTATGGAAAGATCGTCGCCAGAACCAAGGGTAATCGCTGGACTTGCAAATGCAACTCCACCAGCTGTTTGTAAAGTCAGATTTCCTGCCACTTGAGAAGTAGTTATTGAGTTCAGGGTAAATCCGCTAACATCTCTTAAATTAACATTATTTCCAGTTGATATAGTTACTGTGCCAAAATCATTCGAGGAATTTGATAGCGTTATGTCATTTGACAAGCCCGCTGCAAGCGTAGTTGTTTGGCCATTATTAGAAATCGAGCCAGTTTGGGTAATTGCACCCGAAGAGGTAAGATCAATTGCACCCCCTGCGGTTAGTGAAGCTACTTCTAAGGCACCAGTGGAATTTTCGAAAGTGATAGATCCTGAGCCAGCACTTGCGGTAAGTGATGTTCCGGATGATGCAGCAGAATTAGAAGAAATGTTACCCGTACTCGCAGTTAGATCAAGCGTGGCAACCGAGCCAAAGTCGATGGGTTGAGAATTTCCAATTGAAGTTCCAGTCAAAGTGGCTGAACCAGCTACAAAATCGATAGTTGTGTCACTCAACGCATCGTTAATAGTTCCAGATGAGGCTTCAATAGTAGCTGTACCCGTTCCGAGGCTTACAGATCCAATTGAAAGATCACCCGTTGATGCAGTAACTTCAACATTACCGTTGTTTGTAACCAAATTTAATTCTCCACCTTTAAACTTTGTTGACTGAATGATTGATCCAGTCTCAGTAGTTGTGAGAGATAGATTGCCTGCGGTTACGTCTCCAACATAAATCGCAGAGCCTCCAGAATTTGAGGTTAAAGTATTAGAACCTATATTAATGTTTCCTATTGTTTGAATCCCGCCGGGACCTGCGGTTAAATTCAAATTTCCAGTTAATGTAATATCTGCACCATATGAACTGGTCAACTGATCGCTAGCAATTAGAGTCAGATCATTGCCGGAAGAACTGGTGATAGAAGTGGCAACAGTCAAGTCTCCCCCATTGGGAGCATCAAAAGAGTTGTTAACGGTAGTTACAGTTACATTATTTGAAGCTAAAGCAGCCACTAAATCATCCACATTGAGAATCGTTGTGGTCGAAGTAGAATCATATGTACTTCCATTGAGTGCAAGATTGGAGGTTGAGGAGCTTGAGATAGTTATATCGACTGGATCGATTAAGAACATTCCAGTTTCACCACTTTCAGCATTAGTTGAAATAAAAGCTCCATTCAATTGTACATTTTGTAAACCCGATAGTTCAACAAAACCACCATCTCCTCCATAGGTTCCACCTTCAGAAAGAATTGAAGCAGAGGGTTCCCAAACTGCTGTATCATCAGAGAAATAAATTACTTTACCTCCGTCTCCCAGACTACCACTACTTGCATCACTAATACTTCCTGCAGAAGCAGTTACACGTTGAGTTCCCTGAACCAGAATCTTACCGCCATCGCCGTTGGGATTTGCAGTGTCAAGAGAACCACCTTGCATGGCTTCTCCGCTCAACAAACCAGAAATATCCATTGATATTTTACCGCCAGATGCTTCACCAATTTCAAATGTTGTGTTATCTGCCAATAAGCCAACTGCACCACCCGGAGATTTAATGGTACCAGTGTTGGTTACCTTATTACCAATGAGTACCGCAAATTCATCAGATTTAATTGAGCCAAGATTCATAACTGGTGCTTCCGAATCTCCGTTAAATAAAAACTTACCAGACAAGAAATCGCTATCACCCAAATCCAGTGAAGATGCAATCAATGCATTCACATCAATCTGTGCATCAGAACCAAAAATTATTCCATTTGGGTTAATTAAATACAAATGTCCGTTTGCTCTTAAATTTCCGTGTATCTGGGATAAGTTTCCACCGACAACACGAGAGAGCATAGCTGCATCCATATTAGGTTGAACGATATCTACCAAGGCACCCTTACCAATATCGAAGCTTTGCCAGTTAACAATTGCAGACTGAGAATCTTGGATGATTCGCATAGAGTCGGCAGATAAATTCTCCATTTCCATTTGACCATGCATAACTTCCGCCCCTGATGGCAGATTTGCGGCCATTGCAAGCCCGGGTGACCCAAGGGTAATACCAGTAACTGCTAATGGCAAAAAAAATGCCCGTAAGGTATAAATAGTTGATCTACAGACTATTCGGAAAAACTTGCCAGGTTGGTTTTTACGAGAAAGTTCAGATTGTACGATGGAGTTACTTAATTTCTTCATGAGATTACTTAAGCGAGGATTATTTAGAAACGAATAGTTAAACTAAAATGAGTTCTAGGATCAATTGCTTGCGTGTTAAATGAGTCGGCTAATGGAAGACCAACTTGGAGAGAAAAATCAGTGCCTCCTTCAAAATTACCAAGTAATCCAGCACCAATTGATTGCATGTCAACAGAATCATTTGCTGCGGACATAGAACCAACATTTGAAACATATCCGGAGTCAAAAAAGAAAATTTTCTGCAAATTACCTTCCAAAGATAAAAATGAGGTTTGTTCAGTACTGGTAATGTATTCAAAATTTAAACTCACTCCGCTATCCCCGTATGCCTCTCTTTCTTCGTAACCACGGATAGAATATAGACCCCCAAGAGACTTTTTAAGACTGGTCGGTAATGGATCATTGGAAAACTGACCGTCAAACCTAATTTTCAGTCCACCTTTCGAACTCATAAAATCAACAGGTTCAAAAAGCGTTAAGGAGGCTTTGGGAACGAAAAATCCATTCTCTAAATCTGGATTTTGTATGACCAACTCGCTATTTTTTGAAGTGCTCAAATCTGAAACAATGCCAATAGACCAATAGTTATCTCCTTGAAGCCCAAATGGGTTTGAAAACTTTCCTTGAAGACCAAACCTCGGGAGTAGAAGGCTTAAATCATCATCACTAGCCAACAAGCTATTATTGCCAAGATAGATTTGGTTACTCAAGTCAATGTAGTTAATTCCAAAATTAAAAGCCAGAGACTCCACATCTATGAAGCTTAGAGGGTATGTAAGATTATAGCCTGCATAGAAGCCCTCTCCAGCTATATCCATGTTGAGAGATGAAGAGGTAATGTTGTCATATTTTGAATCCGAGTAACCTGCGAAAACGGTATGCTGGAAATCACTTGCACCGAAGTCATAACTCATAAAATACGATGATAATTGAGAGGAGTCCTTTGGGTCCGTAGTGTATGAGAGGTTAACACGATCGTGAGGCATAAATGCTTCCCACAACTCAAAACCAGCTTTTGCTCTCCATCCAGAAGATTGCTCCGTACCATCATTTGACAATTTGAAATACGGTTTCAAGGGAAACTTATCCTCAACTGCTACAGCTGCATTCACTCTAATTTCTCCATCTTGTCCACGAATAGGTTTAAGTTTTGAATCTACCTGAATAAAATTATTTCTGTTTAAATTAGAAGATTTACTGTAAAATTCGTTGTAATTAAAAAGATCTCCAGGTTTCCAACCCAATTTTTTTAAGATACCTTCCGAACTTAAGTAATTGTTTCCGGCAATACTCGCATCACCTATAATTCCAGGCTTTACCAGAATTGAAGTTAAGCCATTGTTTTCAGTGATAGAAACTTGAGCAAACGAGTAACCTCTATTAACCAGTTCTTTCCTCAGTTCTTCGGATAAAACATTATTAGGAGATTCTGCATGCTCGCTAAGTATGTCAGTAACCGTTGATGAAATCTCGACTGGACAAATTATTTTATAATTTTGCTTGGCGAGCAAGGTAAGGGAAAATAAAAAGGCCAAAAAACAACAAATGAAGCTTTTCATAAATTTGAGAATTTAAACTTTAGAAGAAAACAATCTATTGTTGAGTTAAAGATTCAATCTTGCAATGTTTAATATTGTAAATTTTGTGCATAATATTTATGAGAAATAATGCTTGTTCACACAGTATTATTTTGGCTCAAAGACGACCTTTCTAAAGTTGAAAAGGATATCTTCAATGAAGAGGTGCAACGCCTTGAAAAAATATCTTCAGTTGATGGCTTTTATCTGGGGAGTCCAGCCTCTACAACCAAAAGGCCAGTCGTGGATGATGGCTATGATTTTTCCCTTACAGTAATTCTTAAGGACTTAGCTGCACATGATCTTTATCAAGCCGATTCCATCCACCTAGAGTTCGTCGATCGGTGCAAAGATTATTGGCAGAAGGTTATCATCTACGACGCAGACTAAATTTGTCTTTTTTTTAGCTTAACTTGCCCTCTGTGGGTCCCGAAAGAAATCGAACCAGCCCGTAGGCCAATACAACTGCCATTGGTCCAATCACGAAACCTTGAGGTCCATAAGACAAAAGCCCTCCAATAATTCCCAGAAAAAGTAAAAAGCTCAACCATGCTCCCTGTTGGTGAAGCCTCTTACCCATACCTGCCCTTACTCGGCTAATTCCATAATTTAAAAACAGACTTAAGCCAGCTATAACAAGCGACAGAACAACTTCCCCTTGGGTCCATGTTATAGAGGCTAGTGGTAACCAAATCATAGCACTTCCTACCACGGGCACTAACCCAGCAAAAGAACCTAGAAAAAGAACGGGGAGAAATGGAAATCCCCCGGCAAAATAAGCTACTGCACCCAATGCAATTCCTCTGCATATAGAAGTCAGCAATGTATCACTTAACAAACGAAGGGTAATTTTTTGATGAAGGCGAAACCAAGTCTCAACTTCCTGTTTCTCAAATCCTCCAAACTTCATTGCTTGCTGAATAAAACTTCCTCCATGAGCATAAAGGAAAGATAATGCAATTAATGCTAAAGAAAGTTCTGCAACGAAACCCCTCGTTCCATTAAATAAAAACTCAAGAAAAGAACCTGAAAACTGACGAGTATCACCAACTAAACTTTTAACAAACTGAACGGCTTGCTCCTCATCAACTGGCAAACGAGGATAGATATCCCGCATCTCGGAAATTCTACTGGATACACTATTTTCTAGAATTACCCTTCCATCCTCTTCACCCAAAGCTAGTGAAAGTAACATGTTAGCAAATCCTTGAGTAGACTTAGACGCTTCAACCAAAAGCAAAAGAATTGGGGATAACATAAAAAGTAGCAAAACTACCGTAGATAAAATCGCTGAGAATTCTGAAAGGCGATTCTTAGGAAAATTTGGTAACAAATTTTGACCTAATCGAAAAATCGGACGATAGAAGATTGGGTAAGTCAGAGCTGCCAATGAAACCGCAAAAAGAATAAATTCAAAAAGAGGACGAAATGTCCCGTATAGAGGAATGAGTAAAAGGACAAGGGCAACGAGTAACAATGTACGCCTTTTCCAAATGTGCCAGAATGCGTTTCGTTTGATTGTCAAAAGATCACTGCTGCTCTCGTCCATATTTGAGCTTTTGTATTTCTCTTTCATAGATTTAATTAATTCTGTTTCGATAGGAAATCATTATGCTGCTTTAAAAAGACGCCTGTATTCGTATCTTCCTTAGAAAGTTGATCAGGTGAACCTTTAAAAACTAAATTCCCACCATTCTGCCCCCCTTCCGGACCAATTTCTATGATATGATCAGCTAAGCGGATAACATCCAAGTTATGCTCAATAACAATCAAAGTATTACCAGCATCTCTTAAACGAAATAGCAAGTCCATGAGTTTTTGAATATCTAGCCAGTGGAGCCCAGTAGTGGGCTCATCAAGCAAATATAGAGCCCTTCCAGATTGTTTTCTGCTAAGCTCAAGTGAGAGCTTGAGGCGCTGGGCCTCCCCACCCGATAGGGTATTAGAAGGTTGACCGAGTTTAAGGTATCCTAATCCCACTTCCTCTAATGTATCTAGCTTCGATATAATTGCAGGTTGCTTTTGGAAGACTTCTTTTGCCTCCTCAACCCTCATTTCCAAAACTTCCGCAATATTTCTGCCCCTAAAGCGAACTTCCAATGTCTCCCGATTATATCGCTTACCGTTACAACTTTCGCATTCCACATAGACATCGGCTAAAAACTGCATGTCCAATTTTACCATTCCATCTCCTTTACACCGCTCACACCTTCCACCAGGAAGATTAAAGCTAAAGCGACCTGCGGTGTATCCTCTAATTCTGCTCAGCGAGCACTGCGAATAGAGTTTCCGTAACTGATCAAAGAGTTTGACAAAGGTAGCAGGATTAGATCGTGGGCTCTTGCCAATCGGCGACTGGTCCACTCGAACTGCTTGATCAAAATGATTAAGCCCAGAAATTCCGCCACTTGCTCCGGGCAATTGCTTGGAACGATGAAGTTCAAAAGAAGCAGACTTGGCTAAAACTTCATTAACTAAAGTACTTTTACCTGAGCCAGACACTCCGCAAACAACAGTTAATAAACCAATAGGAAACTCGACATTTATATTCTTCAGATTGTTGGCTTTTGCTTTCTTAACTTTTAAGAAATTTCTATTAGGTTTTTTGGGAGAGGAAGATTTTTCCACCTTTTCTTGTCCAGAAAGAAAGGAACCACTAATCGTAGTATTGGAAGCAATGCAGGAAGGTATGTCACCAGAAAAAATTAACTCCCCCCCACTGGTTCCAGGACCTGGACCCACCTCTATCAAATGATCACATGCCAGTAGGGTGTCTGAATCGTGTTCAACCACTATCACCGTATTTCCCCTATCCCGCAGTCCCTTCAAAACCGAAAGCAAACGATCATGATCTGCTGGATGGAGACCCACGCTGGGCTCATCCAATGCATAGGTAACGCCCACCAAACCCATACCCAACTGAGTTGCCAACCTTGACCGCTGGGCCTCTCCTCCACTTAAACTCCTGTAAGGTCTATCCAGTTCGATATATCCCAAACCTACTTCATTCATAAATTTCAATCTTTGCTCAAGTCCATAGTAAGCGTCTGATACTGAAGAAAATAATTCTTGATTTTCTTTGGTTGAACGAAGAAATCCCCAAGCCTCTTTCGCAGAGAAACCCAAGAATTCACCCAAAGATAAATTTTTTACCAACACTGCATTTGCATAGGATGAAAGTCTTCTTCCTTTACAATCCGGGCACAATGTACCTTGTTGAAAGCCCAACAATCGAGTCCGCAAAGTATCACTGGATGTATTTCGCATCGTATCTTCAAGATCAGATAAAATTCCCGGGAAAATTTGTTTTTTAGCCTTTCCCTTTCCAACTTTAAGCTTAAGCAAAAAGTTTTCTTTTAAATCTCCAAACAATAAAAACTGCTTCACTTCAGCAGGTAACTTTTCCCATGATTTACGATTATCAAAAGGAACTTGTTCAGATAATGCTTTCAGAATATTCTTTCTTAAATTTATCATCTTTCTTGAACCCAATCTCCATGGTTTAATCGCACCTTGTCCAAGAGTAAGAGATTTGTCAGGAACAACTAATTCTTCCTTAAAGGTCAATACTTCACCCAATCCATCACAAGTTTTACAAGCACCTTTAGGATGATTCCAAGAAAAATGCCTTGGTGTTAATTTTGGGTACACTGAACCGCAACTTTCACAGGCAAAGCTTTGGGATAAATAGACTTCCTCTAAATCTCCTTCATTTTCAATCAGTGCAATTGCTCTTTCGCTCCCCTCCTTAAACGCAAGTTCCAACGAATCTGCCAATCTGCTTCTATTTGATGAGCTAAGTGAAAAACGATCAATTACTAGCTCAACTTTGAATTCCCGTCCGCCACTTTTTTCAGGAATCAAATCGTAATCGTCTAATCTTTTAATAACTTTTTCAATTCTGACTCGCTGATACCCTCGCCGCTCCAAACTCTCTAACTCATCTCGTAATACAGAAGCTTTTGCGGTAATAAAAGGTGAAAGAAGTATAACTCTCTTGCCCTCACCTTTTTTTATAACTTCCTGCACACAGTCATCTAGGGATCTTTGAGAAACTCTTACTCCATCCAATGGACAATGCGGAACACCTACAGTGGTCCAAAGTAATCTGGCATAATCTGCAATTTCAGTCGCGCTTGCGACAGTACTTCTTGGACCTGATGATCCCGCATAGGCTTGACCTATAGCCAAGACTGGGGACAAACCCTCTACGAAATCAACATCCGGTCTTCTTACCTTCTCCAAAGCTTGTCTTGCTTGGGTGGAAAGACTTTCTACATATTTTCTATGGCCTTCTGCAGCTAAAATGTCAAAAACTAGAGAAGATTTACCGGAGCCACTCACCCCAGTAACTCCTATTAATTTTCCTCGGGGGAATTTTACAGAAAGATTTTTTAAATTATTTTCACGAGCACACTTTATAAAAATACAACTATTTTCGAATCCTACTAGTTTTTTTGTTTTTGAAGCCATGTGTCAAAATACTTATTAAGCATTATACCCTTTCTGCCAATACCATAGGAAATGATATTGCCCGAACTTCTTTAATCCCCATTATTATAGTTATGGCAAAACCAAAGCTATTTGTGAAACAAGGGTGTCCGTGGTGTGTTGAAGCACTCGACTATTTTGAAGCAAGAAAAATTGAATTGGAAGTAATCGATGTAAGAACAGATTCCTCAAGAATGCCAGAATTGATAAAAGCAAGTGGGCAGGACAAGACTCCTACTCTGCAGAATGAAAATTTTGTCGTAGCAGATTTTGATCTAGGGGAGTTTGAGGTTGCAATGTCACAAAACCCAGAAGAAGCAAAAAAAATAGGCTTTAACTGAGTCTATTTCAGTTCATCACAAAATTTTTCGATTCTTAACAGTCCTTCTTCAATAACTTCATCAGAAGTTGCGTAACTTAAACGGACATATCCATCCGCCCCAAAAGCATGACCTGAAACCACCGCAACCTTTTCTTTTTCAAGTAATTGATTTGAAAAATCTTCCGAACTGATTCCAAGCTCTGCAATACTGGGGAACAAGTAAAAGGCTCCCTGGGAGCGAAGGCATGAACAACCAGCAATGGCATTCAATCCATCAAGCAGTTTCATTCTTCTACGATCAAAATGAACCAACATTTCATTGACTGCACCCATTGCTTTTGACCAGTTTTGTAAAGCTGCTAGTGCACCATACTGAGAAAACGTGGTTGCATTAGATGTGGTTTGACTTTGTAGCGAAGCAACTGCTTTGGAAATGCTTGGGTTGGCAACCAATGTGCCTAAACGCCATCCAGTCATTGAAAAAGTTTTGCTGAAACCAGAGACCGTAATTACTCGATCTGCTGCTTCCGAAGAAAAACTAGCAGGGCGATGATGGATTGAACCATCATATAACAGGTATTCATAGATCTCATCCGACATAATTAATAAATCTTTTCTGCAAGCAAGCTCAATGATTTCTTCGGTTTCTTCTCTGCCGTATAGGGATCCCGTTGGATTGGATGGGCTGTTTAAAATAATAAGCTTTGTTGCCGGAGTGAGAGCCTCCTCTATTTGTGCCGCAGTAACCTTAAAATCTTGATCATCTCCAGCAAAAATTACTTTGGGAATAGCACCTGCCAATTTTACCATTTCAGGATAACTCACCCAATATGGTGCAGGAATAATAACTTCATCACCGGGGCCACATGTAGCTAAAATTGCTAAGTAACAAGAGTACTTCCCTCCTGGACTGACCACTACTTGAGCAGGATTCGCTTCCCCCAATACTCCATAGTCCTTGTATTGTTCTGCAAGGGCTAGTCGTAAATCTGGAATTCCCGCAGCAGGTGCGTATTTAGTCCGTCCTTCTGTCAAAGCTTGAGCACAGGCTTCTTTTATAAATTCTGGCGTATCAAAGTCAGGTTCTCCGGCTCCAAAACCACAAACATCTTCTCCTGCTGCTTTTAAAGCCTTCGCTTTTGCGTCGACAGCTAGAGTTGGAGAAGGGGAAACATTCTTTGCCCAGGGTGATAAATAATCTTTTGAAATCATTAGAAAAGAAATGAAGCTAGAAGAAACAGCAAACCAAGCAAGAGCAAAGATTCAGTCAATCAGTAGAGAGGAAAAGCTTTGAATCTAATTCAAGCACTTGGCGAAGTCCTTCGGTCAAAAAAACAGAAGCATCAAAATCCAAATCCAAGGCTGCTGAAGTTATTTTCATTCTTGTGACTGAACGAGTTAAACGGTCCCTACAATCGATTTCCTTGATAATCCATCTATCCTTTAATTTCTTAAAACTTCTTAACAAAAGAGTTCTCTCCGCAACTTGTTCATGTCCGAAAAATTCCACTCTTAAAGGTGCATGATATGCATCGTCAAGTGCGAGAGTTATCCTCTTCCAGTTAGGTTTTTCCTTGGTAACCCATTCGGGAGTTTTAAAAGAATAAATGTGAGCAGGTCGACCCGCTACTTTTCCCGATAATTTGTATTCCCCTTCCCAAAAGACAAAAGGCATAAGCAGATCAAATGCAGTTTGATTCATTCCATGAACTAAGGGTGACAGAGAATCAGCAGAGGAAATTTTTTGGAGTTCCAAATGCCCAAGTTTAAATTTCCAAAGCTCAGGCGACTCCTTATTATTCAACAAATAAACTTCTGCAGCTGCATCTGGAGTCTTTAGATCAAGTTCCATTCGAATAAGGCCACTTCCCAAGTATGGACCATACATTGAGCCTGTTATATTTCTTTCCAAACCTCGCCTCGGCATGTGACGTAAATTGAAACGGAAAGCAAATCCCTCATGAAAACGAGTCTCATTAGAATCTTTCAGAATAAAACTTCTATATTCTGCTAACTTTTTTTGGGCGATCTCATCAGATAAAACCTTGGCAAATCCACGTGCAGGAAAACGAACTTTTGCCTCAAGTAAAACTAGTGAAAAAAAAAGTCCTCCAACAAGACATTTCTTAATTATACCCACATTAAAATGTCAGAAGAATTAATTGGTTTTATTGTCTTCAACAGAAGGCTGCACAGGAATGTTTTGTAAATCCATTTGGCCTGGTGTAAAGGGAAGAGCATTAGGTTTACCGACTGCACCTGCATCTTGTTTAATTTCATCTGTTTTTCGCTGAAGAACTTCAATTTCTCCTGCATTACGTTGATAATCTACATAAAGAAGGACAGCCAAGACAAAAAAACCAAGAATACTCCATACAGTAAGCTTCGTGAGTTGAGCAGCTGATCCAGCTCCTAAGACTTGATCTGCGGCACCTCCTCCAAGGGCGGAGCCCATTCCGCCTGATGTTCTCTGGATAAGAATCAAAAGAACGATGACAATACAAAGTAATATAAGTAAGGTAGTGAGAAAAACAGCCATGACTAGATCTTTATGTATTAAAGAAAACGGTAATGCAATTCGTTTTAATGTACTCCTAATTTTTCAAGAGTATTCTTTAGATCACTTTCGCTTTCGAAGGATAATGTTATCCGGCCACTACCTGAAGAATTTGATTGTATTTTAACTTTCCGCCCAAGAAGAGATGTTGCTTTTTGGGCAAGCGGTAAGAATTCATCAGTCAGATGTCTCTTAGAAATAGATCTTTCACCTCCTGATTGAACTTTTGAAATTTCTTCCTCACATCTTCTGACAGACCATCCTTGACGAGCTGCATCTCTTCCTATCGATAAGCGGATCGATTTATCAGAAATTCCAAGCAGCACTTTCGCATGACCTGCAGTTATCTTTCGGTTAACTAGAAAAGATCTTAGCTCCTCCTCCAGTTGCAGAAATCTCATCATATTGGTAATGTGGGATCTACTCTTTCCAACTCTTTGTGCAACATCGGCTTGTGTAAGACCAAACTCATCGACTAACGAATGATATCCCATGGACTCTTCAAGTGGGTTTAATCCCTCTCTTTGCAGATTTTCTATTAATGAAAGACTGGCAGAGGAGAGTTCACTTGTCGTCATTACATATGCTAATATTTTTTCACGACCAAGAAATTGATGGGCACGCCATCTGCGCTCTCCTGCTATCAATTGAAAATTATCAACAATTTTACGAACTACTACAGGTTGCAACAATCCTTCAGACTCTATGCTTGCTGCCAATTCCTTAATGGACTCCGGGTCTATTGTCTTCCTCGGTTGGTAAGGATTGGGGACAATATGATCAATCGGCAATTGTAGCAGTTTTGATCCCATATCCTCAGAACCAGTTGTGGTTTCACTGAGATTAGATGAGGTTTCCAAAGAATCATTTAAATTCGGTGGATCAGATAAAGGAGGAGACGGGTTTTGTGATGTGGATTGGGTTCCCCCGGTAATTAGACTTCCCAATCCTCGCCCTAACCTTGATGCTTGTTTGGCCATCATTATTTTTGGGGCACAAACAATTCTTTACCAATAAAAACTTTTTTTGGATCGGCAATTTGATTGGCATTGATTATCCAACTAACTTTTGACTCATATTTTTTTGCAATGCTGCTTACAGTTTCACCCTTTTCAACTTTGTGTACAAAACCTTTTTGGGGATAGTCCGAGGAAAATGATTTGACTTGACTAGAAGAAGATGAACTTTGGGAAATTTTATCAAACCCAAGATTCATCTGTTTAATCAGTTCTTGAATCTGCTTTTCAAAATTCGTCTGAATTTGATTTTGGGTAGCAGCATTTGACTGTACTTTTTTTTCTAGAGATGAAATACGGCTATTTATTTGAATTCCTTGCGTAGAGGAAAGCCCCTTGGTTGTATTTGTTTTTTTTGTAAGACTATCAACTACAACACGGAGCTGTGCATTTTCCCTTCGTAATAGCTCAACCTCACTTCTAAGTCCTGCGACCTCCCGTGAAATCAACTCTAAATCCTGTTTTAGGTTTGCAAACTCAACATTACCATTTGCCACAAAAGGAAAACATGGAAAATAAAGCACAGTTGTAGTTATAATTAATTTACTGCAATAATTTATCATAATCCACCATAGCTTATTACTTAGATACAGAAGTTAGATGATTCAAGAAATCTTTGTTAATTCAAGCAAACTTTTTGGAAACTAAGGGTAAATGAGGAACTGATTGAACCCGTGAATTGCTTTTAATGGAATACCCTCTCAAAAAATCGGCAACTGGCATCATTCTACCTCCTGGTTTTTGGAGTTCTAGAATGCGGAGACTTCCTTCGGCAGTGCCAATTACAAGTTTTTTATTTTCTTCGACTACTATTTCTCCTGGAGCAAGTCCCTTTTTCGGTAAAACCTCGCATCTGCCAAGCCGCAAAGCCATTTGATCGTGTATAAAAATACTACCTGGCCAAATTTGAAAAGCCCGTGAGCGACATTCTAAAAGTTTGGCCGGTAAGGTAAAATCAAGAAGTGCATCGCCTTTAACAAGTTTCCTGCAATAGGTTACTTGTTCTTCCATCTGTTTTTTTTCACATATTTTACCAGTCAACAAACTTTCTAAGTTTCTCTTAGTTAATGGTATACATGCATCACCTATTTTTTTGCGCAAAGTTAGACCCGTTTCGTTCTCTTCGATCGCAACACTCTGTTGATCAATGATTGGACCTGCATCCATTTTTCTAACCATCCTCATGAGAGTAACTCCAGTGGTTTGATCTCCACATGCCAAGGATGTCTCAATCGGAGATGCCCCCCTGTATGCTGGCAATAGAGAGGCATGCAAATTAAAACAACCTAAAGGAGTAGAATTAAGAAAATCATCTGCGAGCAGATGACCATAAGCCATTACAAGCACAAGATCCGCTTGGATTTCCCTTAACCAACTTATCTCATCAAAACCTGGCTTACTTGGGGTTTTAACTTGGAAATTTCCTTGAATTGCCCACTCTTTGATTGCGTTAACTTTTAATTTTCGGCCCCTCCCAGTCCGCCGGTCTGGTTGTGTGAGGAAACCGCAAATTGAAATTTCAGGCAGTGAGCTAAGATAGTGAAGCATTGGCAAAGCAATTTCATCTGACCCACAAAATACAATTTTTTTGGAATTCTTTTTTCCCACTTCTTTTATAATGAAGGTCATGCACATTTCACTCAATTCAAATCAGGCGCAAAAAAAGCCGCAATATGCGGCGTTTTTATCATGTTATGATTTAAAGCTATTTAGGCTTTATATCATCAGTATATCTGGCCTCTTTACCTGCCAAAGAAAATTTTAATGGGCATCCAGCAAGACCAAACTTTTGATGAATTCCTTTTTCCAAATATCTACGATAAGGATCAGCTAGTTTATGTTCACGGTTGCAAAAAAGCTTAATTCGAAAAGGACGATTTTCCACTTGAACAGCATAAAAAACCTTAAATCTTTTGCCTTTAATTTTTGAGGG
>MDTB01199113.1_pt1 | contig 14644 bp, 14 predicted proteins | sample 811161 | NCBI WGS metagenome assembly MDTB01 (sample SAMN05326650, study PRJNA326480) | marine metagenome | isolation source: seawater | place: Mediterranean Sea | collected 2009
CACCTGACATTAATTCAAGAGAAATATCTAAATAACATTTAAGTACAAATCTATTTTTTTCATATGTTTGTTCAAGTATACAATTATTATTATAATTAGATGTATTAGATAAATCATCTTGTTCCTTTTTTTTAAATATAAATGGAATCCTACTATCATCATCTGTTGTAGATGAATTCCAACTATAATTATTAACATAATGTTTTTTTTTACCTACCCCAAGACTATCTGTTGTAGTTTTTTTAGTTAAATTATCAAAAGAAAATGATAAGTGAATAGGTTTACTATCGAATAATAAATCTAATATTAAATTTATATTATTAACAATTATATCTCTTTGTTTTGAATCATCTTTTTGTAATAAATTTATTAGTTTGGTAGTATCACACTTACCATCTTTTTCTGCACCAGAGCATATATTTACATAACGATCTGGTGTTTTTGGTATATATTCTAGTAATGTTGATAATTTATTTGGATCTAAAAATACTTCTATTAAATTTTTGTCTTCAAGTTTTCTAGTTGTATCAAATAATACCGGATTTGTTAGATCAGATTTATATAATTTTACCTCAGGAGTAAAATATATTATTTGATCTTTACCGGTTAATTCAGGAAACGAGTTTAAAGGAGAATAATTACGAATCATTATATCTTTATCATCAATATTATCTTCGTGATTAATATTTAATGTGTTTATAGTAATAGTATGAAAGGTTTTTGATTTTCGTTCTTGTAATCTACGTTGTTTATCTAATAAACCTACCTCTTCTAATTTTTTCATAATAGTTTCTAAATTTTTATATTCTTTTTCAGTCATTTTATCTTTATAAGAAGATAAATTTATAAAAATGTCAGGTTTTTTTATTGATCTTTTTGAAAATAAAGTTATATTTGTTGAATATATTTGATAATAATTTTTTAACTTATCATTAACCATCTGATTTAATTTTCTGATATTTAAATACTCTTTTATTGTATTTTTAATTTTTTCATAATAATTTTTGTCTTCTTGTAAAATATTATCTTTGCTTGTTAATAAAATATTTTCATCAACATCACTATAATACATTATTTTATCATAATATACATTATTTAGACTTTGCCCATAATCGGGACCAGCTATATAACTATTTAAAATTATAGTAACTATATTATTAAAATGAGCTTCCAATAAATCATTTAATTTACACGGACCACCTATATTTGCTTGTTTACAAACTCCCTCGTTCTCATCAAAATTACTTTTATCTTTTGCTGAATTATATAAATTTATAGTGTATACGTCGTGCCCTCCTTTTCTCCATATACGATCTAATTGATTGTAATTTTTGAAACGTACAAATAAATATAAGGTTTTTTTTGTTGAATATTTTGAAGTTTTATTTTTTTCATCTATTTGTTCAAAATCTACATCTTTTAACCATTTTTTATCAACTTCGGGTACATATAATGTTGGTATTACATCAACATTTATTTCATTATAAACACGTTGAATATATTTTTTATTACAATGATAACATAATCTTATCTTTTGTTCATCTAATTTGTCTCCTTTACAAAATCTTGTATCATTTTCTTTTTTACATTTACTTTTTAATTTAGGATCATTTTTAATTTCATTTAATATAGAATCTAATGTTGCATTGGGATCTTTTCGAACTATACCAAAAAATTTCATTAAATTAAAAATCGTTAAAGGGGGTGAATTACAATCAATACAAACATTAGAATCACTTTGAATTTTTTCGCCTTTATCAGACCTATTATACTCTTCAATAACTTGGCTGTTAAATTGACGATCTTTATAAGGCAGTTCTCTACCCATTCTATTTCGAGAACTATAATCGTAACTCGGTCGATAATAATCATACTCATCAAAATATGCACCTCCTTTTTTTTTCAATGTTTTATTTCTTTTAGTCATATAAAATTAGCTTACATATAATTTTTTTCATTTAAATCTACTAATTGTAAATTGTCATCTGATTTTTTTTGATTTTTAGCTTTATTTAATATTTTAATTGCATCATCTATTTCTTTTTTTGAAATGACACCATCATTATTTTTATCTAATACTGTATTTAATTTTTGTAAACTTTTTGGTAAAATACAAAAATGACTATTTTCATTTAATAAAAATTGTGTTAATATTGTAAACGCAGCAGTAATATATAATGATATCAGAATGTCTCTTGTTCCCATCCAAGCAATTGCAAATATTAACATTTGTCTAGCAACATTATTTCTAAAATAAGACTCTTGATTTGGACTTAATTCAATAACAATATATTTTGACCCAATGTTTAACATTAACATTGCTAAACCAGCAAATAATTTACTTTTATTTAGTTGGTCTAAAAACGATTCATTCTTTTTTTTTACCATTATATATATCTTTTTATTTTATTCATAGTAGGTCTAAAATGTTTTGTTCTAAGATTTCTAAAACGTTCGTTAAAATGACCTTTCAAAATTTTATTTATTTTAGAAACCTTAAAACCCTCAATGGTGTGATGATCGAAATAAAATGATAATAATATAATTAATATAATTAATAAAAATAAGCACATATATGTATTCATTATAGTATACATATATTATCTATTTAATAATTGATGTTCTACATTTAACCTGTCTTTTGATTTTGTTACGAACGGTTCTTTGTATGGTTTACGTTTTATAGATGTATCTACATTTTTAATAATATCAAAAGATTCTAAATTATTAGTTTTATGTAAAAGTAATACTATAAATAATAGCAATATACCTGTTAATAAATCCATAAAACTTATCATTGTTAATACCAGAAGCATTATTATTTTTCCTAAAATAGTTCCTGTAATTTTATTAACCACATCAGGATAATAATAAATAATAAATAAAATTAAAATAATAGTTAAGTTATTTAGTTTCATTATATAATATATAGTTTATTTTTAAAAAATATATTCCCTTTTTATATAAGAGTATGCTTCCATTAGCTATGTCCGCCGCTCCATTAGAAGGATTTGAAAATAAAAAATCTATTATAAATTCTAGAAAAAATAGAACTATTAAAAAAGAACCCTTTGAAAGTAAAAATACATCTACACTAGAAAATTTAGAAAACTCAATTAATAAAATTAAAACAATTCATAACACTGAAGAGGAATCTCCTGAATTAGCAAATTTTGTTAAAGAATATGAATATTCAAATTATGATTCTAAACCATTACCACCCCCTAAAATGATAAATGATTTTCCAGACAATGTTGAAGAAAATGTATATTTAAATCAAAAACCCCCACCTCATTCATTTAACAACAATCAAGATTATTCTTTAATCGAAGGTATCTATAAAAATATTGAAAACAATTCCTCTAAGCTTAATAAAGATGATATGGTAAAAAAATTAGACTATCTTATTTATTTACTAGAAAATCAAAAAGACATTAAAAGTGGTTCAGTCACAGAAGAATTGATATTATATTCCTTTTTAGGAGTATTTATTATTTATGTACTAGATTCCTTTGTTAAAGTAGCAAAATATACTAGATAAGTAAAAAAACTTCTTCTTTGTTTAACAATTTATGAGAATAATTATAAAGATAATACGAATAGGGTGTATTGAATAATGAAGAATAATTATTTTTTAAATTATAATTTAAATAAAAATTATGAGATATTTCTTCTAAAATGATATATTTTTGATTTAAATCTTTAGAAACATTTTTATAACTTTCAATAAATCCTAAATAAAATAAATTATAATTACAATCACATATAGAAGCAAATAATTCTATTACAGTATTATTGTTATACGTTAACATTGAATTTCGATAAAAATATACCGCAATAGGATTATTGTATTTAACTAAAATATAAATATAATATACTTTATTAGCAATTAGCGTCAATATATTACTTAATTCAGTTATACCAAATAAACTAAATTTTTTTTTTGTTTTATTTAATAAATTTAGTAATAAATTACTATTTTTATTATGTATTAATTCACATTTATAAAACGATTTTAAAGGTATTAATGGTAAATTATTTAATTCATAACAAAACGCATCATATATAACAATTGGTAGAATAAACATAATATGCCCTTCTCGTTTAAATAAACAAACATTTACATTTTTATTTAGTCGTCTTTGTTTATATTCATGTGTTTGTAGCAATTCTGGAACAATATTTTTTTTTCGATGATCAATATCAACGCATAGATAATCTATATAATAAACATTCAAAGATTTGTTTTCTTTTTTACTATAAAAATGTAAATATATTGGTCTGCTTGTTACCATACCAATAATATCGGATGATTCTATTATGGTATCATTTTTATTATTAACCAATTTATTTTCTTTTTTATAAAAAGAAAAATAACAGTTTTGATTGTGATTTTGAAAATACGATGATATGTTTTCAATGGACGGTTTATAAATTATATCTTTTATATTTAGATAATTGTCTTGGATAAAATATACACATTTTTTTAGCTCAAATGAGGTTATGTCTTTTATATTTTTAACATCTATATTATTAAAATTGATATATCTATTTTTTTTTGGCAATTCTTTATGAATAACACCGGTATTCCACAAATATTTTATATCATAAAAATGATATACTGGTTGTATTGACCAAAATGGATGATATATTCTCATTAATGCCAAAAATAATATATAGGAAATAAGTAATACTATTAAGAATAGATGCAACATTATATTAAATTTATTTTTTATTCATAAAAATTTAATTTAATATAATATATGGATCAATCTTGTTTTATTGTTTTTTCTACACCAAATTATGATAAATTATATAAAAATTTTTTTTTTTCTTTAGCCGGAATAGGAATAAATGAAAAACATATATATCATAAATTAGATGATACAAAAATAAATGGTGAGGGTTTTCAAAGTGATTTATGGTATTACTGTGTTTATAAAAAAGTAGAACACTTTAAAAATATTTTAAAAGAAAAAAAAGACGATTATAAATATTTTTTTTGCTGTGATTGTGATATATTTTTTATATATAAAAATAAAGACAATTGGAATGAATTATTTAATGTTATTAATAAAAGTAAAAAACAAATTTTTTATATGAGAGAAGGTAACAGAGAAGGTATTAATACAGGATTTGCTATAATAAAACAATGTTATGTTGAAAAAATGATAGAAATATATGAAAAAGTATTAAACATTATGGATCATAAACCTCGTGTTGAGATGCCGTTAGGTGACCAAACTATTATAAATGATATAAAAGATGAAATTGACTTTGAGTACATACCTTATATTTATGTTGTATTCGGTTGGACTATATTTAATAAAAAAAAATCTTTATTTCACCACGCCATAGGATCTAGTAAAACAAAAGGTAAATTAAATCAACTAACAATTATAAAAAATAAATTTTTAATGTAAACGAAGAATATATAAATACTGGTAATCGTATCCACAATCTTTCATATGTATAATTTTAACAATTTCAAAACCATTTACTTTAGCTATTTTTAAAATAGACTCTCTATCTTCCATATATAATTTTAATTCGTGCTCTCTAGTTTTATTTGTATTAAGATTTGTAAATTTTTCTTTAAAATACGAAATATCATTTTCACCTAAATTAAAATTAGCTGTATACTTTGTGTCACCAATATCAGCAGTTGTTTTTGTTATTCTTTTATTTAATATTTTTTGTGGATTTATATATTTTGTCTCTCCGATTGGAACTAATGGATTAAATTTTTCTTTATTTACAAGATGTAAAACTAAATAACCTGAGGGCATTAACCAATGTGCACAGTTACTAAAAAATAAATGTTTATTTTGTGTGTAATATACGGTAAAATGCAAGCATAATATTAAATTAAACTGATTTTGTTCAAAAGATAGGGTTTTTAGGACATCCTTTGTTTGATAGTTATTTTTAGGATAATTTTTTTTACATTGTTGTATCATATGTTTGGATTTATCAATACCTACACAAGTAATATTCTTAAAATTTTTTAAAGAAGATATTCTATTTACGTGATGTCCTGTTCCACACCCAACATCTAAAACAACTGAATAATCTTGTAAAACACCTAAATTTTTTATTTTTTTTATTTCAAAATTGATTCTATTGTCTTCGTAGGTTAAATCATCATAAATATTTGAATAAAATTTGTCATATATATCGCTGTTTTTTTTATTTAAATAAGGTATTTTTTGATCAAAATGTTCTAAATTAGAATAACCCTCTTTAACATTTATATTATTAAATAAAATATAAATTATGTAAACAAGTGCTAATAAAATTAAAATTTTCAAAAAAATACTACTTTTTTTAATTACTTTTATTGATTTATTTATTTGTTTTAACATCTTTGTATTATATTGGTATTTTTTTTATAAGTTTTATCATATATGTCCGAAATATATGATAAAAGAATTATGAGTGATTTTAAAAATATTACTTTTTCTAATTATAAAAAAAATACCGCTAAAAAAGAACTAATAAAAACATTATATGAATCTAAAATTGAAGATTCTTGTTATTGGTGTGCTGAATTAATTTGCGCAGGACATTTTGCCGATTTATGGGACAGTCTTATCATATTTACTAGTAGATATATTAATATAGGTAATCCTAAATTACCTATTTATATTGAACTTAGATTTCAAAACTTTAAAGATATATTAATAGATGGTTATATAGATAATGAATTAGAATTGAGAAATAATACTAAAATAAGAAATTTATTTTGTGAAATGATTTGTGTATTATGTAATTCAAATAAAAAACCTGTTTTTAATACATTACCAAATAAAAATTTTATTTTCAATATATCGGAATTATCAAATAAATTAAAAGCTCCCACTATTGATTATGCTTCTATTGTTTTTTTAAAAAATGATCCTAAAGAACTTTTTATTGCAATTAATGAATTAGCCTATCATATTTCTAGTGATTCATTAAATACAGTTGAATGTTTTTTTTGGGTGGATTGGATAATAGAATATGAATTAGTTTGTAAAAAGAAAAAAAAACCTATTTTTTGTGAAAAAAGACTTTTTGTTCCTGTTAACGAAAAATATCAAACAGATATTATTTGGATTATATGGGATCTTCTTATTAAAAAATCAAATGGAAATAAAATTAAAACACGTATAATAGAATGTTTATTAAATTTATTTACAATACGCTATACTAGTGGTTGTAAAAAAAGACGAAAATATTTAATTTACAATTGTATTAATATTATCATTGAAACCATAAATTATAACATTGAAATTATTCATAAAAAACAAAATGTAGAAAATATTGTTAATAAAATTTCAATTGTTTATAAACAAATAAAAAAAAATGAGATTCAACCTGAATCTAATTATTTAGTTGAAAATATAGAAAAAAAAACAAATTTAGATAAAACTCTTGAAAAATTAGATATGATAAATTCTATAAAATAAAATATTAAATACGATAATAAAACATCATTTGGTAACCATTTTTAAAATTCCAATTAATATTATCTGAAGCACTATGAAATTTACTTTGTATTGTCCAATCTTCATTATTATTTATTTTAGACTTCCAATTCATATATGCTAATCTATTCTTACCTGCTCCATCAAATACTAATTCCTTGTCATTGCAAGTTATCGTTGCCGCGAAATGATCCCCATTTGTAGTTCTTATTACAATTGAATCTAATTTATATATAACCCGTCCGGATTTTAAATTTAATATATAAGTTTCATCTTTATCATAAACATAATCTTCCATTATTTCAATAACAATAATATGTGGTGGTTTATCTATCTGATTTAATTTACTTTGAATGTATTCAGTATCTATTTTATTGTTAATAAAAGGTTCAATCTTTAATATATTTATGATACTACTATCTAAATAATCGATAATAATATTATAATATCTTAAAGGATTTCCTGCTTCATTTACATTTCCTAACCATGTTCTTTCGTGTTTATAAATATTTTTATGTATAGAATTAAAAATAAAATTAATTAAATAATTTGTATCCATTTTTTTAGCAATACCACCACTATTTCCAAAATAATTATAACTAGCTTCTATACTATAATTTAATAAAATTAAACTTGCTCTTAATGATGGTTCTATTAATTTATTATTTATAGTTTTTCCAGTTACCATTAATTCTCTAAAATGTTTAAAAAATTTTCTACCTTTATCACTTATAAAAAAAATTACAAAAAATGTATTAAACCAGCAATTTGATAATATTTGTTTAGGGGGGGTAATATTTTTAATAATTAATGGTTGTTGATGGTATATATTATGTAACATCGCATTTAATGCGCTTTTAGTTGACAAATTATTACATATAGTTTTTTTAAGATCTACATTTATTTCTATTCCATATATAAATTTTTTTAATTTACTTAAAAATTTCGCATCTATTTTTTTCAATTTTTTTTTTGTGAAATGATAACTCATTTTCTTAGGTATTTTTTTTTTACAAGAAAATAAATCGATTACATTATCATCCGTTTTTTTAATATTTATTTTTTTGTTAACGCTTGGGCTATAAGATTTTTCTTTTAAATTTATATAATTACTTTTTGGGACTTTTGTTGTATGCCGTATTAATTTATATCTTTTACTATTTTTTTTATATTTTCTTGTTTTTGTCATTATAATAATATATATTAATATATTAATGGTGGCCTATGATTTAAAAAATGATTATAATAGTGAATTTGATGAAAATGTAATACCCGAACAAAATACTAATTTACAGTCTAACTCCGCATATAATGATTTAATAAATACCAATCCAGAATTAGATGAACCCCAAAGTACAAAATTTACATTATCTGATATTTTAAAAAATCGTAAAAGTATAGTTGAAGAAAGTGCACCATCTTTAGATAGATTATCTACATTATTGAAAAGTTCTGACGAAACTCCAAGTTTACCTTATACAAATTATATCATTGGAGGAAGTGTATTTTTAATTATATGTATAGGATTATATTATTTATATGCTTATGTAATAGAAAATAAAATATTTAATAAGTTTAATAATTTTTTTAACCCCCCTCCCCCTGTAGTAAAAAAAAAAGCGAATAAAGATAAAAAAGAAGGTTTTGAAAATAATATCAAAGGATTAGATAAAGCAATTAATAATGATGTAAACAAAAACGCACTGAATAAAGATGTTTCAGTTATTAATTCAAAATCTGATTCTGAAAATAAAGTAGAAAATGATAAAGCATCGAGTTCTATACAAAGTAATTTAGTAAAAGAAAGACATTGTTATATTGGAACAGACCGAGGATTTAGAAGTTGTATTAAAATAGGTGATGCAGACAAATGTATGTCTGGTGATATTTTTCCTACACAAGAAATGTGTATTAATCCCAGTTTAAGACAATAAATAATATCATTGTGTATATGATAATATTTATAAATAATCACGCAATGTAACATTACGATCCAGAAATAATAATGTTTTTCTACCAGGAACACCACTTCTTGAATTTCTAACATATTTTATACTATTAAAAGGACAACTCATAATTAAAGTATTACCACTCTTAGTATATCCATTTGGATTTGGATTTGTTCCTATATCTTCACTTTGTATACCAGATGAACCTGTACCTTTAGTTCTATTTCTAACCGCATCAGCATATCTTTGTGCTTTTGTTTTCTGATTTGTATTTTTATTTTTATATTGTAATACTTCTGCCTTTCGTCTCATTCTTAACTCCGCTCTTGAAGTTTGACCTATACCTAAAACCGCATTTGAACATGGCGTAGTTTGACCTCTATCCACAAATTGACCATCAATTATATTACCATCTTCATCTTCTTTAACACCTGTTTCTTGATCTATATTTACCGCTAAAGCTCCATCGCTTATTCTTTTTGCTACTTGTCTACAACTAGATCTTAAATAAAAATATTTGAGCTCATCTTTTCGTGTTGTTACAAGAGTAGGTTTTCGTTTATTAAGCTCTTCTTGATCTTTAGCTTTATCAAGACCAAATCTTGCCAAATTGGCTATTCGGAGTTTCTCTAAATTGTTTTTATAAGTATCTGATAAACAATCTTTATTCTTTATCCCAGCTTCTTGTCCGGTAGAATACATCTATATTTATAGATCATATTTTTCATTTTCCATAAAAAACCATCGGGTAGAAATATATGGAGGGCTAGTTTTTGTCATTGAGTCATCTACCATTTTAAGATTAGGTCCACGATTTACAATTTCATCTATTTTATATGTTGTTAAAACAGAATCAAAATAACGAAGAGAAGATATAAAACCAGAAAATCCACCATTCAATGCTACATACACCTTTTCATAATTTTGTTTTGGAATACTTTCTAAATAATGTCGACGCACTAATGTTCCATTTACATAAAGATCCAATTTTTTATTTTCACAAGTTAAAATTATGTTTATCCATTTATGTAAAGGAATCTCTTCTACTTCTATTTCTTCTTTTACTTTGTCATAAGAATTCATTATTAAAACAAGGGTGTTTGTATCTGGTTTCAAATAAAAACCAGGTGAATTTAATGGTTCATATATACCTTCTTCGTTAATATGTTCCGAACCTTTATGGAAAATATGTCTATATTTATCGGATGTATTTTTTACATCATCTACATATATCCACGTTGACCAAGAAAACTCTCCACCACCTTCTTCATTTACAGATTTATAAATAGGAATGGCTCCAGGAAGATTAGGGTCAGTGTCTACAACATATCTTTTTCTAGCATCTATCATACCATCAATTAATATTGGTGTTTTTGTAGGCGTCATAAAATAAGCCATTAGCATTAAAAATACTCTAAAAATAAGAACAAAAACTATTAAAACAAAGACAATAAAAGAAAATTTTGCTACTAAATTATTTGATTGTAAAAATTCTTTCGATTCTTCTACACCAGATGTTATACCAAAATCTGAAAACATTCCTTTATTGTCATCTTTCATTGAATCAAGTGTATCTTTAATACTTCCAATTGGATCTTTTATATCTGATGCAATTGTTTTACCTACATCACTTATTTTTTCTGTTATATTAGTTATATCTTTTGTTTTTTCAGGTAAACCTAAATCTTTTGGCATTTCAAAATTAGGAACATTTTGTAAAGGTAAATTTTCCATTAATTATATATACTGTATAAAATTAAAAATTTAAACTAGCCGTTTCAACATTATCTTCATAAAAGGCCAATTTTGCACGATATCTTCCTAAAATATTTCCTAATAACGATCCGCCATACCCTCTTGAATATATATCCCAAACATCTTGCGGGTTTAAAACATAATTATAAAATTCTACATTTGAAGAAAACCCAGAAAATCCTCCTTCTGGTGTTATATTAATATCTGCTTCATTGTCTAGTTTTGGAACACCAGGTAATAAACAAGTTCGTACTAATTTACCATCGACATATATATCTAGTGTTCGGTTATTCACTACTGTGACAATATGTACCCATTTTTGCATTTTAATATTTTTAACAGTACATGTATGTAAGGTTGGGGAATTATTGTTATCGTTTTCATAACATTGAATATCTACATTTAAATCATTTGTGCTATTTGCTAAATATATTCTAGGATTTGAATTTCCATTTACATCTTGTCTTATTAATATAATTTTTTCGTCACCATATCGATAATTCCAATCATCTATATAAACCCACATAGAATAACTAAAATTTGTTTTAGATGTCTCTATTTCAGTTGAATGAACCGTAATTTCAGTTTTACCAGATACGAGAGTTGATAATCTAGTTTTATTTACAAAAGAGCTCCAATTAAAAATAATTAATAATACTAAAATAACTATTATTAAAATAATAAGTTTTTTTGTATTATCATCCATTTCACTCATAAAACCAATATATGCTCCTACTAATATTAATATTACCAAAACAATCGTCATAAAAGTTTCGCTTTTCATTTAATAATATAATACAATATTATTTTATTAAATTAAAACACTGGTCTTTCGGACATTTTCAATGAATTATATTGAGTTGATATTTTACTTTTTGTTAAAGGATATTCGTAAAAAATAACATTACATATCCCACCATTTATACCATCGTCCTCTCCAATTTTTATACTATCCTTTTGAAAATAGGGAGCGCCAATTATTTTAGCTCCTACTAAATTATTATTTATAAAAACATCTAATATTCCATCATTAAAATTCAATACAACAAAATTCCATTTTTGATATAAAAGATCTTTTGTTTTAAAAGCTGTTTGATATTTTTCGTTTCCGTCTAACATTTTTACACTTAACTCTCTTTTCTTACCATTATATGTAACTTTAGGCTTTCCACCATATGAAAAAATATTTACATCTTTATTATAAGATTCGCTCCCATAATCTATACTAGAATCAATATAAAACCAAAAAGATATAGCATAGTTATAGTCTTTTGTATAAGGTTTACTATTTAAATCTGCACGATCTATTATACTATTTTGATATTCTGATAAATCTTTTGTAGCTTCATCTAGTAAATTTATTCCCCCAAAAACTGAATTATAATACAAATATGTTCTAGATTTTATTTCTTTAAAAAAATCAAAAAAAGAATACTGACTCATTTCATCATATTCATCTAAAAATTCTATTACTAATTCTGTATTTGGTAATATTTGTGATAATTTTTTCCTGGCATCTTCGTCCTTTCTAACCCTTTCTAATTTTTTCATTCTATCATTATCATTACCAATCTCTAAAATAAGAGCTCGCATATATTGATTTCCTGTTAATTCGTCAAATCCTTCTTTGAAACCAACCATTTTTCTAAATCCTAATTTAAGTTTTGTAAAAAATTTTAAATTTTCATCATCAAATGAAGTATATTCTTCGGGTTCAAATAAATCTCCGTGATAAGCAATTATATTTTCATTGCTTAAATATTCTGGATCATTTAATAATACTTTACCATCTTGTTGTAAAGATACCTTTATTAATTCTGGTATAATAAAATGAATCATAATTAATATAATTTCAATAATCAATACTATAATAACTTTACGTTTACTGGATTTATATTCAGCTCCTAAATATTCCATAGAATCTATGATTAAACACGGTATGTATAAAATTAAATTATACAGTAAAGAAAAAATTTGTTTGTTGTTTATTTTTTCTTCATCTTTTTTAACTATACCTATTAGGTACAATAAACCTATGAAAAATATAATTAATAAAACATCTACTATTAAAGCTAACATAGTTAATCCATTAAAATTAACATTTATTTGATATAATATTTGCGTACTTGTGTATAAAATTGTCATAAACATAACAGAAAAAACGAATAATAAACCACTATGTTTTAATATATCAAGTGTATTATTTTTAATATTATCAAATCCTACTAAATCATCGTCGCTGTTGTTTTTAGATTTACCTGAAAACATTAATGCCATAAATAAAACAAACCCCCATAAAACAACAAACGGTATAAAATATGATTTAAAATAGGTTATGTACTCACCTGGGTCATATACTAAAAGTATATTTACAAAAATAATATAGATAAAAATAATAAATAAAATAAGCAGTCTCCATTTATTTTTTTCAAATATTAAATACATATCTGTAACGCCTATATTGTCTTCTAAATATCGAATATTTTTATCTAATGTTTGTTGCGTAACTTCAACTACACCTTTTGTAGCTATATCTGGTTTATTTTTTTTTTCTAATTCATTTAATTCTTTATCATCCATTTTAAAATCTTTTTTTAAAATATTTTTATCAATATCCTTTATGTCTTTATCTTTTAATTTTTCAAATAATTCTTTTTTATCTTTATTAATATTTTCATCAACTATACTTATAGACATTATATTTTAATAAGATAATTGTTTTATAGATTTTCCATCGCAGTTTTCTCTCCGTGACAATTACGACAATAGGCTACTAAATTATCAACTTCATTCGTACCACCTCTATCTAACCTAATGACTTACTTTGAACATTATAAACCTAAAGACTTTACTTTTAAAAAAAAGCACGAAACAATTAAAAATATAATGTTTTTTATTTTTATTTTTATGTTATTAGCAATTATTTTATATTTGTATAAAAAATAAATACTTATAGTATGAACATTGAAACAATAATAATTATCATTACATTATTTTTCGCGGCAAATACATATTATGATGGAAATTTATTAAAAGATTTTAGTAAATATAAGAAATACTATAAAATAGCAGGTTGTTTGTTTGTAGGATTATCTTTTTATGCTATGATAAAAAAAAATCCAGATCAAAGTAGAAATTTAGTACAATCCGCAAGTGAATTTATAAAAATTTTACCAGTTGATCGTAATGCAAAAGATATGATTACACCTTTGTTGGATATGAGCACACCTATGAATATGTACAATAACAATTCATCTCCTCAATTTAAAAGAATGGTGAATTCAGGACAATCTACAAAAAGAAGTGTAAGTGAAACAAAAAAAAAATATGTTGCTGCACAACAAGGATGGAAATGTAATATGTGTAATCAACAATTAACACATACATTTCAAGTAGATCACAAAATAGATTTACAATTTGGTGGTTCAAATGATGTTAGTAATTTAGCCGCATTATGTAATAATTGCCATG
>MDTB01005765.1_pt1 | contig 14643 bp, 14 predicted proteins | sample 811161 | NCBI WGS metagenome assembly MDTB01 (sample SAMN05326650, study PRJNA326480) | marine metagenome | isolation source: seawater | place: Mediterranean Sea | collected 2009
AGGGTCTCGTCAGCGATCCGTGCGTACTGGACACCGTTACCGTTGCAACCGGCGACAAATATAACGGCGAGCATCAGGCTGAGATTTAGGACGCGCACGATAACGTAAACCCTATACAGATTTTATCGGGCGGCGTTTGGTGCGATAGGCGCAGACAAGCCACCCCAGATACCGCAGTCTGAGCTATAGGCTACTACCCTATTATTCTTAAACGAGAATCGGTCTGAACACGCACCCTGACCGTGTCGTCGCCACTGTATCCAGTCCCCTAGAACATCTCGTCCAACGGTGTCTGGTTGTCGGTCAAAACTGTCTAGCACGGACTGCTTGCTTTGGCCCATCCAGGCATCCATCTGGTCATAGTTCCCGCTGCACCCGAGAAGGGAGGCGGCCGATGCAAGGACAATAATTCTTAGCATTCGGTGACCCTCTTATTGATCAACAGTTATCAAACAGTGCACCAAGGATGAGAATTCATCAACTATAGATAGTCGAATGGAATAGTGCAGTCGGGTGGCAATATCATAAAAAACGTGCGATAAACCTGTTCAATTAGAATTCAAAGTGCCGTTGAGGAGCCATGGATGCGTTACTCCGACTATCTAAATCAAGTTGCCGTCCGGCATCGGACGGCGAGTTTTAATGACCTGACCCGCTTGAGTCCGGGGGCAACCCAGCCGATCGATGTATCGTTCAAGCAGGCGATCGGTCTTCTCTGGCCCTACACTGCGACGCGTATTATGGAGCAAGTCTCGGCGGTCGTGCCGCTCGCGGCTTACCTAATGCTGTTTCAGTTATTCGTGCTACAGCAGCCGATCGGGTCGGCGTTGACCCTCTGTCTCGGTCTGGTCGCAGTTATCGTCGGCCTCGCGGTATTTATGGAGGGCCTTAACACGGGACTGATGCCATTCGGCACAATCATCGGGGACAACCTGCCGAAAAAGGCCCCCATGGGTTTGGTTCTGTTGATCATCGGCATCCTAGGTGTTGGGGTGACTTTTGCCGAGCCCGCGATTGGAGCCCTGCAAGCGTTCGGGGCATCGGTGGATGTCACGAAGGCGCCCTATCTTTATGAGCTCCTGAACAACTGGACTATGCCGCTGGTCCTTATGGTCGGCGGCGGTGTCGGTATTGCCGCCATACTTGGCACGATCCGTTTCGTCAGAGGTTGGTCATTGAAGCCAATGATCTACGGCGCCCTGGCACCGGTAGTGTTACTGACGTTCTACTGCTGGAACGATCCTTATCTGAACACGATCTTGGGCCTCGCCTGGGACTGTGGTGCGGTCACGACTGGCCCTGTGACAGTACCCTTGGTGCTGTCTTTGGGTATTGGGATTGCCAACGCGGCGGGTAAGGGTGACTCCTCGCTGTCTGGGTTCGGGGTCGTGACGATGGCGTCTCTGTTCCCGATTCTCTCGGTACTGGTTCTAGCGATCTATTGCTCTTTTGTTATCACGCCCGAGGAGATCATCGCCGCGGCGCAATCGGCGTCGGCTATTGTCGTTGCCGAGCCCTCGGTTTGGGATAAGACGCCGTTGGTCGAGATTGTGCTGGGTGTCCGGGCGATCCTGCCGCTGGTCATCTTCCTGATGTTCGTACTGTTTGTGGTTTTAAAGTCTCGTCTACCCAACAAGATGGTAACTACCTACGGGCTGGCGCTCTCGATTATTGGAATGTGTATCTTTAACGTGGGCCTGACCTATGGACTTGGAGCGATCGGGGCACAGACGGGCAGCATACTTCCTGCCGCGTTTATGAAGATCGGCGCCAGCGAATTCTCCCCACTCTATTCGGAGTTGGCAGGGTTGACCATTGTGATCCTTTTCGCGTTCTTATTGGGATTCGGTGCGACGTTAGCAGAGCCAGCTCTTAACGCGCTTGGTTTGACCGTCCAAAACCTGACCAACGGAGCATTCAAAAAGTCTATGCTGATGTACAGCGTCGCGACCGGTGTCGCTGTTGGTATCTCGCTAGGTATCGCGAAGCTCGTGATTGGTTTTGATCTGATGACGGTCCTGCTGCCCCTCTACGGGCTTGGGATAGTCCTGACGGTGCTGTCTACCGAGGAGTTTGTCAACGTCGGCTGGGATAGCGCCGGTGTCACCACTGGCCCGGTTACGGTGCCACTTGTGTTGGCAATGGGCCTTGGCCTTGGAAATGCCGTCTCCGCTGTTGATGGGTTCGGGATCCTATCACTTGCGAGTATCTGCCCGATTGTTGCGGTGCTCTCGATGGGAATCTTTATACGTGTCAGGGCATCAATGGCTCAGCCCGAGGCGGATGCTGCTTAAGAATAAGAAAGGAGAAACGTTATGTCTCAAAGGAATGTTACTTATCTGACAGATGCGATGCTGATCACTTGCATCCTGCAGAATGGTCTAGCAGAAGAGGTGCTGGAGGCTGCAAAGAATGCTGGTGCCCAGGGTGCGACGATTAACTATGCGCGCGGAACAGGTGTCCGGGAGCGGATGGGCCTGATCGGGGTGACCATCGACGAGCAGAAAGAGGTCATCCGGATTATCGTGTCTGAGGAGCAATCAAACGCGATTTTCGAGGCGATGTATCTGGCCGCGCAGTTAGATACACCGGGTAAGGGGATCATGTACATGTCGAGGCTCGAGAAAGTCGGTACCTTCATCCCTGACTCTGTGATAACCAAGATTGCGTGAGGAACTGAGCTGTGCATATAGAACTAGGCGCGCTGATCCATAAGGCGCATACCGAGCTAGTCTTGGAGGGTCTCGCCAACCACCCGTCGGTGGTTGTTGCGTTTGTTGCGGGCGGCAGGTCCAATGACCTGTTTGAGTACCGAGAGTTTGGAGACTACGGCGAGGCGTCCATCGTCACGGTGATTGCGGACGAGGCCGCCTCCGACGAGATTTTGAACCTCTTGCACTCGGTGTGTGGCCTCGATTCATCGAAGGAGGGGGTCGTGTTCGCTGGCAAGCCGCTAGTCAGGATCTCGGTCGCGGAGGCTAGTTAACTGATAGCAGCAGATCTCACGGTCTTGTGCGCGATGCCCCGAGCGACCGCTGCGAGACCGGTGTTGAGGTCCTCCAGCCGCTCATATTGCGTGGTGATTGGTATAAACCAACCCGACAGAGGGTGAGTGATACTCTCCACCATGATTGATTCTGCCGGACGATTCCCGAGTAACAACTGGGAGGCTCCGAGGCAAGTGTCTGTACCAATCTCAATCAGGTTGTCGCCGTTTCTGATGAGGGCGTGTCCCCCGGTCACCAGAAACGCATTATTGTCGTCCCAGCCCTTGTGCAAATCGTCGGGTTGTCTAACTGTCTCGGCGAGGGTTGTGATGGAACTGATCGCATTGTTGACCAGGTCGGTCAGGACCGGGGATCTTGGTTCCTCTCTGTCTTTCTCCAGGATATGTGCTCGCCGCATCTCGTTACTGTTGATCATTTCGATGAGAAGGCACTGGCACATGAGTTTCCCATCGACCCACTTTTTGAATATACCCTTGATCTGGTCGGCATCGAAAGATTGGACAGACACATCAGTCTCACAGCTGATGGTAGCGGACCGTTTTCCACCAATCAGAAGCGCACTCTCTCCGAAGGATTCGCCTTCAATGATTGAACCGACCTCAACAAGCGGATTGTCACCGTACTTTACTCCGAGCTCGCCCTTCTCCAAAACATATATGTGCGTGGCCGGGGCGTTTGTCTCAAAAATGATGTCCCCCTTCTGGAAGTATTTCGTATTGTCAGCGACATTCATACTGTCTCCGCGATCTGTATGTTGATTCTTGCATCAAATGCGTTAGGGCATCAGACTAACACTTCGTGGAGCGTTTTATGAAGCAACTGAGAATAACAATAATTGCACTCGTGCTTCTGGGCGGGGTATTGCACAGCTCAGGTTCCCTGTTTATGGCTCCCATACACAGCCTTGACCTCGCGATTTACGATCGGTTGATTACAAACTACCCCCGCGAGTTTGACACGTCGGACGTGGTCATTCTTGACATCGACGAGGCCAGCCTCGCGAAGCCTGAGCTCGGCCGTTGGCCGTGGTCAAGGAATGTTCTGGTTGAACTTTTTGAGGTCCTGTTCGATGAGTACGAGATTAAGGTGCTGGGCCTAGATATCGTGCTCGCCGAAGCCGACACATCTTCTGGCTTACCGGTTTTGGAGCAGCTCGCAGAGGGGCCGCTCGCAGAGGATCAACAATTCACTTCGCTGCTCGAAGAGATTGGCCCTTCGCTGGACTACGATGGACTCTTCGAGGAACTCCTGATGTCTTATCCGATCAGCCTCGGATATTACTTTAGCTTCTCAGAGGGTAATCCCGCTGGGGGGCTGCCGATAGCGACAATTTTCTCAGACGAGCGGGAAGCGGCCCAGTGGTTCCCACAGGCAGTTTCATTTGGATCAAACCTTGAGCGTTTCTCTGACTCGGCGACAGTGGCCGGGCACTTCAACCCGCTCGTTGAGACCGACGGTATCATCCGGAGGGTCCCGCTATTTATCGACTACGAGGATGATCTATACGAGACGCTATCATTGGCAATGCTCCGGCTTTCCGTCGGGCTGGATAAGGACCCTGATGCGATAGAGCTTCCGGCGCTGAGTGCGGTCGATGTTGATGCAGAGGGTGTCGCGTATCGGATCGGCGACTCGAACATAGAGTTGCCTCTGGATCTTGAGGGCGCGATATATGTGCCATTCCTTGGTGGTATGGGTGCGATTAAGTATGTCTCAGTTGCTGACGTGGTGGATGGTCGAGTTAATCCGGAACAGCTAAGGGGTAAACACGTTATTGTGGGGACCACGGCACCAGGCCTACTGGACCTCCGGGCGACCCCGTTCTCGCCGATTTATCCTGGGGTAGAAATCCACGCGACACTGCTGGCGGCGATGCTTGAGCCGGGCAACGCCCTGCTGAGGGTACCGTATTGGAAGCAGCTAGGCGACTACGTGGGTCTTGCAATCTTGGGGGTTATTTCCTTATTCGTGCTCCCTGGCTTGTCGCCTACCGTCTTGATTATCGCGCTCGCGAGCGGTGTGGCTGGTTTGATTGGAGCCGCCAGATTCTTATGGCTTGATGGTGTATTTGTTGCGGTCGGGACTCTTTTTGTTGCGTTCATCCTGCTCATGCTATCGCAGTTGGTACTCGGTTTCCTCGAGGAGTACAGGAAGAAGAAACAGTTCACTGACCTTTTTGGGCAGTATGTACCGCCAGAGCTGGTGAAGAAGATGGCGGAGGATCCCGAGCGCTATTCGATGGCGGGCCGGCGCCTGCAAATGACGGTACTGTTCTCGGACGTGAGGGGCTTTACATCGATCTCAGAGCAACTGGCTCCGTCTGAGCTTTCAGAGTTCATTAACTTGTACCTGACCACGATGACTCAGGTGATTCGGGACGAGGGTGGCACGCTCGATAAGTACATTGGTGACGCGATCATGGCTTTCTGGGGAGCCCCGATTGATGCCGAGGATCATGCTGAGCGTGGTGTTGTGGCTGCGATAAAGATGATTGGTGCGCTCGATGTACTTGCTAAGGTCTGTGTCGAACGCGGTTGGCCCGCAATCTCAATTGGGATCGGAATTAATACTGGAGACATGAGTGTCGGTGACATGGGCTCGAAGATTCGGAAGGCATACACAGTCATGGGTGACGCCGTAAATCTTGGTGCGCGTCTGGAGGGTTTGACTCGTCAGTATGGAGTGTGGACTATCGTGTCTGAGTTCACCGTGGCCGAATGCCCCCGTGTGATGTTCCGAGAACTGGATAAGGTACTGGTTAAGGGGAAAGAGCAGCCGGTTGTTATTTACGAGCCAGTGGCGCTTGAATCCGACCTCGATGATGATGCCAAGAGAGAGTTGGAGTGTTGGGACGGGTTACTTGAGGGTTACCGTGGTCAGAAATTCGAGCAAGTCAAAAAGGGGCTCGACGGCATGGTGACCGAGTTTGGTGACAGGCCGCTTTATGACTGGTTGAGAGGTGCCTGTGATGAGTACTTGGTCAACCCGCCCCCTACAGACTGGAATGGTGTTACTAAATTCACAACGAAATAGGAGCGTTGTCACAATGAGATGGATAGGTTCAATTATTTTTTCGGCCCTGCTCGCGTTCTCGATAAGTCTGTCGGCCGGGGAGATTGGTATGGTCCTGAAGGCCAAAGGTAGTGTCGAGGTGCACCGAGGTTCTGAGACGCTTAAGGCCAAGAAAAAGTTCAAGGTAGAGGCGGGCGACCGGATCGTGACCGGTAAAAAAGATCAGGTATTCCTCCGTATGATAGACAAAAGCAAGATGATCATCCGGCCCGACTCCGAGGTGGTTTTGAAGGATCTGGTTTACGAAAAGAAATCGACTGATAAGCAAGAGACTTCGGTTCTGAAGGGTGGTATTCGCGCGGTCAGCGGGGAGATAGCGAAGAAAAACCGGGACAATGTTAAGTTTAGCGCCGGCACGGCGACGATTGGAATTCGTGGCACTGACATCGAGGTGGCGATGATTGGGGATGGAGAAGAGGATCGGGCTGGGATCTATAACTACGTCCACGACGGACTTACCGAGATGAAGCTAGAGACGGGCCAAACAGCGATGATCGAGAAGGAGAAGTCTGGATTCACACCGAAGGATCCTAAGCCGGGTGAACCTCTACTACAGATTCTTGATGATCGACCCGCATTTTTGCGGTCATCTGGGTTTGATACCCTAATGCGTCAGCTGACCAATCCGAGGGTTCCCGGAATCCGTTAATTAAAAACGGAATCCGATATAGAACTGGGTAGTCTTCTTGTCTCGCTCGCCCTGCATCGCGACCATGCCGTAGAGGAGATCATTGGAGAAATTAAACCCGACTGAGAGGAGCGGGGTATAGTCGTACTCCCGGGGAGCGGGCCCGCTCCCGCCCGAGGCACTGAAAGAGTTCCATATAAGGCTCACCCCAAGGAAAGGTGCGATTCCGTCCATGTCTTGGGTGAATCGGGCCTCGGCCATCATCTGAGTGTGCTTGGTCCCTGATTTCGGAACCGTTGTCCCATCGCTCTGGGTATAACTAGGGACATCGTCCCTAGTGTGACTTGCGGTAAATTTGTATTGTACAAGTAGCGTGTCGGAGAGAGCTTCGGCTGAGCTGTATCCTGTACTAATGAATTTTCTTTTGGACTCAAGAGACGCGGTTGTGGAGCTACTCTTCGTATCCATACTGTTGGAGCCGATCCCAAACGACACATCATGTATGCCCCCAGACTCGGTCTGCCGCACGAAATAGGGTGCTATCGTGTAACCGGACCCCTCTACAGTAGACGATACATCGGCTGCGGGAGGGACCCGCTCGGTAGATGTGATGTCCATGTTATCGACCGTAAAGGTAACACCTTTCGCAGTAAGCTCCAGTTCATCGAACCACTCGACGCCAAGTATCATCAACCTTACCTGGCCGTCGGTCAGGATGGGAGTAATCTGGTTGTCGATGTTCGCGACGGTTGGTGTTACGGAAAAGGAGCGTGTAACGAATTCATCGTCAGAGTCCTCTGTCTCCTCGTCGCCAGCAGCCGTTCCTCGGAGGTCTGACTCGTTGAGCCCGAGGCGGTAACGAAAGATGGGCATCGTCGGTCCGAATGACTGGGTCGAGAAGTTTGAAATGAGGTTACGTGCGGCGCCAGTGGCTGCTTTTGCAGCACTTACCGTTCGTTCTTCTTCATCTGCCTGCGCTAACAACGGAAGCGCTAGGCAGCCAAGTATAAGACTGGTTTTTCGTAGCATGAGCTTTCCGTTTGCTTGCACGATTTTCTCTCAGTATCTCATAAACAGGCCTGTTGTCACGCCTGAGCGTAGAGTCCGAGGGCTCCTTAGTTTCTGATTAATTTAAAAGATATACGTAGTTTCCGCAATATTCAACAAAAAACTATGATGGCGCTCCCAGGGCTGGTTTCACTTCGTTTTTCCGTGACCGCAACTTAAACTATTTCGTCAGGTGTCGATATAACGTGATATTAATAGCATCTTAAAATGAAGGAGCGTGATCGATGCCAGCGGAGCAAATAGCTGAGCAAACCCTTGCGGAGCATATAGCGAGCCTCCGTCAGCGGAAATATGAGGTGCCGGTCATTCGCGACCCCGACGATGTCACGGATGGTACGGTAGCGGGGGGCGAAAAAAAGCGCGACGAGATTCGGCCGATCATCCGCCGGCCTTCCTCGCGTAATCCTGAATTTTTTGAGGTTCTGATTAAACCTGGGCACTATCTTTTTCGTGAGGGCGAACCTGCAGATAATCTTTATGTGGTCCTGGGTGGGTCGATAGAGATCCGTCTTGATGAGTCTGATACGGTGATCGCGACATTAGGGCAGGGAGAAAGTTTTGGCGAGCAGGCTATCCTTTATAAGGGCAGGCGAGGAGCGTCAGCATTTGCGAGAGAGCAGGCGCTGTGTCTTGAAATTACCGCGGCAAGTCTCACTAGGGCTATCGAGGCGCAGCCCCTCTTTGTTCAGAAGACCCTGCGCGCGATGACGCTCCAGTTGAATCAGCGGAACGAGATGCGGAGATTAATCAGAGAAAAGGTCGAGTTTCCGGTCGACTTAAGTTTCCCCCCAGATACGCCGTCGGGTTCTCTGTTTGAGCGGATCACCAAGGACCTAACCATGAAGATGGTTCACATCGATTCTACGGCAGCTCTGGGTGCGATGATCGAGCGGCAGGACGCTCTGATCGTGTCTTCTGGGGCATTGACCATAAAACATCTGAAGGGAGAGTTCCTGTGTGGAGAGGGAATGGTCGTAGGACTCTGCGAGGCGATCTCTGGTGAGTACTGTGCTGAGAAATTTGAGGTTACCAAGACCCTGAACGGATGGCTCATTAACGGACCTCAGCTTTTCCAGTATTTTTCTGCGATGAATTCTGGGTTGTTCGGCATCTGCCGGGGGATTGTTTGTCGAACCCTCGATATTGAGCAGGCGCCAAACTTTAAGAGGGACATCGCCCTCGATTAGTCAGCGCCCGTGTTCGGACGTTTTTCGGCACACCAGAGGATCTTCTCCACGACGTTTTAGTTCTTTCGAGATCTCGATGAAGACATAGTCACGGCGCGACAAGTAGCCCCACCGCATCTCTTTGTCGTGTGTAAGGCAGAGCTCTATCAGTGACTTGTTCTCGAGGCTCTCAGCAAATGCCAGCTGTCTCTCCTCGGTGGTTCGGGCGTCGCCCACGACTAGTGCGTCCCACTCTGACTTTACTTTGTCCAACGCCGTGCATCCTCCCAGCGCCAGAGACACGATCATCCCGATTAGTAGTCTATGTTGTGTGACCATAGCCATCTCGTTTAGGTTGCGGTTTCTTCTCTACCATAAGACCTGACATTGTTAAGTCAATCGTTAAACGACGCTTACTTCTGAGACTGTGGTTCTTCTATTCAAGAATCTTCAGTTTTTTAGGGCTCTGTCAGGATCTCGAGTGTTGTGTCGGCCGTGGGTAGTCCAGCGTGGCTTGTGTTGGGTAAAAGGTATACGTTGACATTCAGACCGACCTCGTTTGCGATCCCTAGGTATTGATCTGAGACGGTCGTGTCTAGGTCCCCGAAGAGGGCGAACACGGGTACCTGTTCAAAGGCAAGTAGGTGTAGACCCTCTTTATAGTTTTCTAGGGTCAGCTGGGTGTATCCATTCGAATTGGTCCACGCGTTGACGTCTAAAGGTGTCCCAGCCAATACGATTTTTTTGAGGATAAAATGTCGCTTCAAAAGGCCAGCCAGTTGTAGCGCCATCACGCCACCGCCACTGAATCCAAAAACCGTGACCTCAGATCCTGTTGGTATCCGATTCGTTACCGCATCCATCAGGGCATCGACGTGTCTCACCGCGAACCGATCCGTTGTCCAGTCGCGGACCTCGCAGTGTATATCAATCTGTTCTGGGTACTGACAGGGTCTAGCCACATATAGGACGTTTGCTCTTGTCCTATGCTGGACAATTTTTGCGAGACGCAGCAGTACAGAGTCACGGGGTGTTGGATCTATCGGTGGTCGGTTTGGGGTGGGCCATGCGGCGCCGTCCCCCTCGACAAGGACGAACCATTTTCTTGCACTCCCGGGCTCTATTTCGGCGCTAAACTGTTCTGTATAAACGGAGATCGGCTTGGTGTTATTGGTGGCTTTGATTTTTTTGGTAGCGCACCCTGACGCAGTAATCAGAGTGGCGAGGAGTAGAGCGGTTAGTAAAGGCAACACCTAATCTAACGGGAGCTCGACGAATAGCCCATCTCGCGCCAACATGTGGGGACTTGTGAGCTGTGTCTCGATCTGGTCACACTCGACATCGGTTCGGTTGAAGCGGTGCCCGGAGATGGCTACTGGTGACCTGATGGTGTCGCCGAACTTGATCCCCTCCTGCCACGTCGAGTGACCGAAACCTTTGACGTGCTCATAGATTTCGGCCTCATAGCAACCGTCCCATGCTACCAAGGAGGATCCGCGAGCGAACTTTAGGAGAGCCTGGTCCAGGTCGGAGCCATGCTCGTGGTCGAGTAGGTGTGTAAAGGTCTGGTCAGAGTCTTGGTGACAGATTCGGTAACCGGAGCCACCACCGGGGTGATTTAGTGGGTGTGAGGTTATCGACCATTTGCCGATATGCGTGCTTGTTACGAAGTCTTGGTAGTGAAGGGTCGGGTGGATCACCTCGAGCGGGACCGGAAAAAACTCAGTCCCAAATATTTTGGAAAGGACTGACTTCGTGCTAGGGCTGGAAGCATCCACTGATTTAATAATTGAGCAGGCTCCACGTTGCTTTCGTGTCAGAAACATAGGCAAACCGATCAAGTGATCTAGGTGGAAGTGCGACAGCAGTATTGTGTCGTCGGTATCGCTAGGTAAGATGTTCTCCGTGCCGGTGCCACCGTCAATGATCAGACGATCCTCGCCTACCGTTACCGTTACGCAGTTCGTGTTACCCCCAGTCTTCTGGCTCGTCGGTTTTAGCGTCGGATAGGCGCCCCTGGTTCCTGCAAAAAATACTTGCATTATTATTCGGTTACCTCACTCTTAGGTTCAACACTAACAGAAATCAGCATACCTGTGCGTCTGTATCACTTGGTATCCATAACCCAGATTCCGTCCCAGTCTTTTGGGTTTCGTTGTTTCATCGTCCCGCAGCGGTCGATGTAGATTTGCGAGAGTTTGTCCTTTGGGTTGGCTTTGAGGCACTCCTTAAAGGATCCAATGCCCTTTTCCCAGTCACCCGCCTTGAACGATATCCTGCCCTCATTAAAGTGATTTACTGTATCCATCAGGTTAGGGAAGGTCTCAGGAGTGTGGTAGTCGAGGACCTCACGCACGCCGACCGCCTCTGTCTTTCCTTTTACGATTACGTCGTCAATGTAGCGGATCTGGTAGGTCCCTTTGAGCTTCTGGTAGGTGAAGTCGCTGATAAGGATGCGCGCCGCGTAGGACTTGCAGGCGCTCTCAAGACGCGCCGCGAGGTTCACGCCGTCTCCGATCATTGTGTAATCCATCCGCTTAGATGAACCGATGTTACCTGAGAGTAGCTTGTCGGTATTGAGTCCCAGCCCCATGTCGATGGGCATTTTTCCCTCTTTCTCTCTCTGTATATTCCATTCCCAGAGACGTTTGATCATGTTGATTCCGGCTCGGACACCGCGGTCCTCGTCGTCCTCGTGCGGAAATGGGATACCGAAGCCGGCCATGATCGCGTCTCCGATAAATTTATCGACCATTCCACCTTGCTCATTGATCGCCTCGACCATAATGTCGAAGTACTCATTCAATAGCGTCACGGTCCCTTGTGCTCCCAAGGCTTCGGTAATCGTGGTAAAGCTCCGAACATCTGAAAAAAGCACCGTCGCGACGGTCTCCTGGCCGCCCATGATGTCGCTTCCGTCACCCATGAGTTGGTCTGCGATGTTGGGATCAATGTATCTAGACATCGTCGATTTCATCCGTTTCTCGTCAGAAATATCCTCGATCATGATCATGGTGCCGAGGTGCCCGCTGGCTTGATCCATCCGTCCGTCAGGGTCTTGGTTTTCGAGTGGTAAGAAACTAACGTTTGCCGACACGATCTCTAAATTATCATCCTGCTCTGAGCCCACCTCTATCTCAGCATCCATTAAAAACTCTGAATCCTTGTGCTCCTCACATTCTTTGATTCTCTCAAGGATCCACGAACGGCCGTTGGTAAAAAACTCCTCCGCGCTCTTGCCCAAGATATCTGTGTCCCGGATTTTTAGTATTTTGAGGCCTGACTTGTTGCACGTGATGATCTTTCCTTCATCATTGATCGTGATAACGGCGTTCGACATACTAGTGAGCATGCTGTGATTGTAAGCTCGCTCTTTGGCGACGTCCTCGAAGAGCTTCGCGTTTTCGAGAGCAATGGAGACCTGCTGGGTGAAGGCCTTCAGACGAGACTCGTCCTCCTCTGTGAATCCTCCACCTTTCTTGTTGAGTGCCTGTGTACACCCAATGCAGTCACCGTCTTTGTTGATGATCGGTACGCACAATATCGAACGGGTGAAGTACCCTGTCTGCTTGTCAAAACCCGGATTGAACCGGAGATCAGCGTAAGCGTGGGGGATGTTGATTGTCTCACGGCTCTGGAAAACGGCACCAGCGATGCCCGCGTTGTTCGGCAGGCGGATCTCTCCGATTCCCTCGCCCATAGCGACCCGCGAGAATAGCTCATTCGTTTTGAGGTCGTTAAGGAACAGGGTCGCGCGGTCTGCGTTCAGCATCCGCGTAGCTTCAACCATGACCCGCTGGAGGAGCGAGCCTAGCTCAATCTCCGAGGTAACCTCCGCGACGACGTCCAGAAACTTCATTTCCTTCTCGCGCGATTTCACCATCTCTTCCATGCCTTGCGCGTTCTGGAGCGACACAGCGGCCTGCAGAGTGATCCCCTGCACAATATCTAGATCATCCTTCGTGAAGCGGCCCCGTTTTTTGTTCAGAATCTGAATCACACCGATGAGGTCTCCACGCACAGTCCTGACGGGCGCGCAGACAATATTTTTGGTGACGTATCCGGTCTGCTCGTCAATCTTGGAGTTAAAGCGCTCGTCGGCGTAGGCGTCGTGGATGATCTCGCCGACCCCAGACTGGAAGATCGATCCAGCGATGCCGGTGGTGTTTAGTATGCGGATTTCTCTGACCAGCTCACCCTGCGCGACTCGGGAGTATAATTCTCCGGTGAGAGGGTCATTTAAAAAAAGGCTGCCCCTGTCTGCTTTCAGTGTCTCGGTGGTCGTCTCGATAATTGTCCAGAGGATTTCGCTCAGATTCTTGAGCCCCGCGATGCGTTGGGAGAGGGACAGTAGGAGTTCTGAGGTCCGCAGTTTAGAGTGGGCGAGGTCTAGTTGCTTTTGAAGCTCTATCGTGGCTGAGGGCTGTTTACCGGGCATACTTTGCCTCCAATTCGTCACGTAATTTTTCTACTGTCTGTTTGAGGTGTTGTATCTCGTTCTGGTTCCGTAGCCGCGTTTTTTGTACCTTCTCTTCCAGTTGGTACTGGGCAGACTCAAGCTCATCCCTGAGACTGCCTGTGGTGCTCTTGAGCTGCTGGATTGTGTCGGTTGATTGCTGGATCGCCTGCTGAACGGCGGCATCTTTTTCGAAACGTAGGCTCTCGAGCTCGTCTCGGAGGCTGGTGGCGGTGCTTTTAAGCTGCTGGATTTCGTCGGCTGATTGCTGGATCGCCTGCTGGACGGCGGCGTCTTTCTCGAAACGTAGGCTCTCGAGCTCATCGCGGAGGCTGGTGGCGGTGCTCTTGAGCTGCTGGATTTCGTCGGCTGATCGTTGGATCGCCTGCTGAACGGCGGCGTCTTTCTCGAAACGTATGCTCTCGAGCTCGTCGCGTAGGCTGGTGGCGGTGCTTTTAAGCTGCTGGATTTCGTCGGCTGATCGCTGGGTCGTCTGCTGAACGGCGGCGTCTTTCTCGAAACGCTTTGTCTCTAGCTCCTCACGGAGGATCAATGTGGTCTCGCGAAGGTGACGAATTTCTGCCTGAGCCTCAAGTAGCTCATCGGTCTCGTCTGGGTTCGTCGACAGCTGAGTCTCCATCCTATGACCTTATATTTTCTTACTTAAGGTTATACTACGATCTTACGGATTACGCGTCGCCTATTTGTTGGTGTACTCGAGTTTCGTTGCCGCTGTCCAGGATTCTTTGAAGTGTTTCTGGCTAGATTCGGACAAGGTAGTTATGGATGTCGTGCTCGGCAAGTAGCGCGAAAACTCTCAGGACTTCTAGGTCCCCATCGTTGGTGCCAAACAGGCTACTCGACACTAAATTGTATAGAGAACGGTGAGGTATCGGCCCCACCGCTACCGACCACTACTGCCTCTGAGATCTTGACCCCTATGTCGAGTGACCGGGTAGACGCATCGAAGGTGGTCGGCGACCCAAATGTCTGTATCGCCAAGATGGCGTCGGAAGCCACATCCGATGATGATAGAGTGGACGCGGCTGCTTGGTTGGTTACGAGATCGACCGTCACATTGTCGGCAGTGAAGCTGTAGCTGTAGATTGCTGGGCTCAGATCGAAGAAGTTCCCTACTGAATCTGTCACCTCTGGGGGTGTCTTTTGTGAGTTTTGGCAGTTGACATTCATCCCGCTCTCGATGTAGCAGTAGCGGTTCGCTGCGCTGACGTCCAGAATCAGTTC
>MDTB01169173.1_pt1 | contig 14643 bp, 14 predicted proteins | sample 811161 | NCBI WGS metagenome assembly MDTB01 (sample SAMN05326650, study PRJNA326480) | marine metagenome | isolation source: seawater | place: Mediterranean Sea | collected 2009
ATGTTAAATTGGTTAGAAGTGATGACACATCCTGACGGTGATATTGCTTTTTTTAATGATGCAGCTTTAGAAATTGCACCAAATTTAGACGAATTAAAAAAGTATGCTCAACGATTGCAAATAAACAATATTAATGAAAACTTTAATCAAATTACATATCTCTCAGATAGTGGTTATGTAAGGTATAATTCTAATCATGCGACTGCATTATTGGATGTAGCTTTAATCGGACCAAATTATCAACCTGGTCATGCACACGCTGACTCTTTATCTTTTGAATTTTCTTTATTTGGTCAACGTTTGTTAGTTAATAGTGGCACATCTGAATATGGAATTAACCCAGTCAGGCAACATGAGCGAAGCACAAAAGCCCATAATACTGTTCAAGTTAATAACAAAGACTCCTCGGAAGTATGGAGTGGATTTCGAGTAGCGAGACGCGCATATCCTTTTGATCTCAAAATTGAAGAGTTGGAAAATTTTGTCAATATTAGTTGTGCTCATGATGGTTATAAACGACTTAATGGAAATATAATTCATAAACGGCATTGGCAATTTTCAAAAAATTCTCTAATTATCAAAGATCAAATAAATGGATCTTTTGAAAGTGCGTATGCTTATTTCCATTTTCATCCCTCTGTTGTTATAAAAAAAAATAAAAATTTTTCATGGAAAATTGAAATGCCTAATGGTCAACAAGTCATTTTACAAGTAAGAGTGGGAGAAACATTTGTTGAAAAAAGTTATTATTCTTCTGAGTTTGGAAAAAAGTTTGATTCACAATGTTTAAAAGTGGCCCTGGATAAAAGAGAAGGTTCATGTTTGCAAATTTTATGGAACGATCAAAATGACTAAAAAAAAAATAATGTTAGTTTTTGGAACACGTCCTGAAGCTATTAAGATGGCACCTCTCATACATGCTTTAAAGGCTGAACCAGATAATTTTGAATTAAAGGTATGTGTAACTTCACAACATCGAGAAATGCTAGATCAAGTTTTAAAAATTTTTAATATAAAACCAGATATAGATTTGAATTTGATGAAAAAAGACCAAAATCTTTTAAACCTTACATCATTAATTTTAGATGAAATGGGAAAAGTATTGAAAGAATATAAGCCGGAAATGGTACTGGTTCATGGTGACACGACCACAACTTTAGCAACTTCAATAGCTGCATTTTATTTATCAATACCAGTCGGGCATATCGAGGCTGGTTTAAGGACATATAATTTAAATGCTCCATTTCCAGAGGAATTTAACCGTCAGATAACTGGAAAAATTACTAAATTGCATTTTACTCCAACCGTTTTAGGTCAAAAAAATTTATTAACAGAAGGTATTAAAAAATCTTCAATTATAGTCACAGGAAATACAGTAATTGACGCTGTTCATTGGATTTTAAAACGAATTGATAGTGATGAACATCGTCAAAAAAATATAAATGATTTCCTTAATATTATCCTATTGTTTGATTGGAAAAATGAAAATTTTGTTTTAGTTACTGCACATCGAAGAGAAAACTTTGGTAATGGTTTTATAGAAATTTGTTCAGCTTTAAAACAACTTGCGTTAAAATATCCCAAAATACATTTTGTATATCCAGTACATCCTAATCCAAATGTGATCAAAATAGTTTATGAAACTCTTCAAGAGATTAATAATATACATTTAATTAAACCTTTAGAATATGAACCCTTTGTTTATTTATTAAAAAAATCCTACATAGTTCTTACTGATAGTGGTGGGATTCAGGAAGAAGCTCCAAGTTTAAGTAAACCTGTTCTAGTGATGCGTGATACCACTGAAAGACCAGAGGCGGTTGAGGCTGGTACAGTTGAAATAGTCGGCACAAATCATCAACAAATTATAAATGGAATATCACGTTTACTTGAAGACAATAAACACTATCAAACGATGTCTCGTGCGCATAATCCTTATGGAGATGGATTAGCTTGTAAACGTATAATAGATGTATTACGAACAATTTGATAGAATTGAAATTATGAAAGAAAAAAAAGTATGTGTGATTGGTCTCGGATACATTGGTTTACCGACAGCAGCACTTCTTGCAAATAATGGTTTTTCTGTTATTGGAGTTGATATTAATCTTGATGTGGTATCAAAAATAAATGAAGGTAAAATTCAAATTATTGAACCAGATCTAGATCAGTTCATTAAATCTGTAATTTCAAAAGGTCAATTAAAAGCACAAAGTACAGTATCTTGTAGTGATGTGTATGTGATTTGTGTTCCAACCCCATTAAAAGAAAATGACAAAATACCTTCTCCAAATATAGATCATGTGCTTACTGCCACTCGAAATATTGCTCAATTTATTAAATCAGGTGATTTGATAATTTTAGAGTCAACTTCTCCTGTCGGAACAACTAAAAAAATACAAGAAATATTAATTGACTGTGGGGTAAATTTAACAGATGTTCATATAGCTTATTGTCCTGAAAGAGTTTTACCTGGAAAAATTATGACTGAGTTAATAAAAAATGATCGTATCGTTGGCGGCCTTTCAATAAAAGCGACAAAAATAATCAAAGATTTCTATAGCTTATTTGTTTCTGGGAAAATATACGAGACAGATGCTAAAACAGCTGAAATGTGTAAACTAGCTGAAAATAGCTATAGAGATTTAAATGTTGCTTTCGCTAATGAACTATCCATGATTTGTGATAAACAAAAAATTAATATTTGGAACTTAATAGAATTGGCCAACAAACATCCCAGAGTAAATATTTTACAACCTAGTACTGGTGTCGGTGGACATTGTATTGCTATAGATCCATGGTTTTTAATTTCTCAAGATACTAAAAATACAAAACTAATTCAGTCAGCTCGAAAAGTAAACAATCAGAAAACTAAGTGGGTAATTGATAAAATTAAAAATATTTGTGCTATTCACATGAAAAAGACAGGTGTCAGTCCAAATATAGCATGCTTAGGTTTAGCTTTTAAGCCAGATATTGATGATTTGAGAGAGTCTAAAGCAATAGAGGTTGCTGAAACTTTATTAACAGAAGGATATAATATAATTACTGTTGAACCAAATATTGACTCCCATGCTAAATTTCAATTATTAAATTTATCTGATGCAATTGATCAATCAGATATTGTTTGTGTCTTAGTTAAACATAAAGAATTTTTAGCCTCTTCCGTAAAAGATAAATTAAAGAAAATTGGAGCACTTGATTTTTGTGGTGTTTTTTCTTAACCATTGATGCGCATTTTATTGTTAAGTTACTTTTATACTCCAGATATTGGACCAGGTTCTTCAAGATCAAAGTCTTTAATAGATGCTTTAATAGGTAAAGGATCAACAGATCTTAAAATAGATGTAATGACAACTATGCCAAATCGATATCCTTCTTTAAATATTGACGCTAAGTATTTTGAAAGGAATCGTAGAGTTTCTATATATCGAATAAAATTGCCAAAACATAGAAATGGGAAGTTTGATCAAATAAAGGCTTTTATTTCATATAGTTTAAAAGTTCGAAAGTTAACATCAAAAAAAAAATGGGATATAGTAATTGCAACATCTGGTCGATTGATGACTGCTAGTCTAGGTACATGGGTTGCTAAACAGACTGGCTCTAAACTTTATTTGGATATTCGAGATATATTTACAGATACAATTTCAAGTATTTTTGCAAAAAAACCTGTTAGAATGTTAATGCCAATATTTATTTTATTGGAAAAATGGACTTTTTGTAATGCTGATAAAATAAATTTAGTCTCAGCTGGTTTTTTAGATCATTTTAAAAAAATTACACCAAATTTAACCCCTTCAATTTATACAAATGGAATAGATGAAATTTTTTTAAAAAAAGATTTTTTTATTAACGATAATAAAAATAAAAATCTCATTTTATATGCTGGAAATTTTGGAGAAGGACAAGGATTGCATAATATTATTCCAGAAGCAGCTAATAAATTTAAAGATATTCAATTTAGATTAATTGGTGACGGGCCAGAAAGAAAATCATTGAAAGAAAATAAATTATTTAAGTTACAAAAAAACATTGAAATTATTAATCCTATTATACAAAGTGAGTTGATAAATGAATATCAAAAAGCTGATATTTTATTTGTTCATTTAAATGACTATAAAGCATTTAAAAAATCATTACCCTCAAAAATTTTTGAATATGTAGCAACTGGTAAGCCGATACTTGCAGGAGTATCAGGATATGCAGCAGAGTTTCTTAATAATCAAGTTCAAGGTGTAGAAGTTTTTAAACCTGGCGATGTTGAGGCTATGAAACAAGGATTACAAAAATTGCTAAAGGGGCCAAAGTTTTTTGATCGATCTAATTTTTGTCATTCCTACAGTAGAAAGAATATAATGGAAAAGATGGCTTTTGATATTTTATCTTTATCTTAATTCTTGAATCAAAAAAAAGTATTTTTACTCAAAATACAAATATTAAATATTAAAATTCGACAGGCAAAAACATTATTTTTTGTATTTAGTTAATGCAGGTATAATAGTATTTGGCTTAACATTGCATGGAGCAATAATTGTTGAATTAGAACCAATTTTACAATTTTTTCCTATTATAGTTTTTTCTTTGGAATTTTTGGTAAAATTATAATTACAAAAAACTGTGCCAGCACCAATAATTACGTTTCTAGCTATTTTTGCATCACCGATAAAAGCTCTATGTGAAGCATAAGTATTTTGTTGGATAGCACTCCTAACAATTTCAACATATGCACCAACTATACAGTTTTTTTCAATTGTAGTTTTTTCTCTGATGAATGCAAAGGGACCAATAATAGTATTGTCTGAAATTTTACAATTGTTAACTGAAGAGGACAATTTAATATGATTATTATCACCTATTCTTACTTCTTTTAAATAACAGTTTGAGTCAATCTTATTATTTTGTCCTAGTTTTATTTTTCCTTCAAATAAAATATTTGACCCCAACTTTAAATTATTATGAAAAGATAATATTGTGTTTTTTTTCATTCTTAAACTTGTGTCTTGAAAGTAGTTAATTAATTTTTGTTGAGTTCTAATTATATATTTTTTTTTCATCGTATGTTCAGATATATTAAATTATAATAATTTATAATAATATAAAATATTAATGGTATTTTTTTATTTAATCATATTTTCTGTGGTAAATTTTTGCTATATTGAAATTTGGAAAAAATTTTTAGATAAAGTTCCTACCGGTATTGGAATTTTATTAATCATCCCAGTTTCTTATTATATAGAAAATTTATATTTAATAAATTTGATTTTAATAATTATTTTTTCTCTAATATATTTTTTGGATGATTTAATAGAAATTAATTTTTTATGGAGAATCGTATTACAAATTTTAGCTTCATTAGTTATTTATTTTTCATTTACTATGAGTTTAAATTTCACAATAATATTTTTAAACATATGTGCTTTCATTATTTTAATGAATAGTTTAAATTTTCAAGATGGGGAAGATTTAAATATTACAACATTATTATTTATAATTTTTTCTATATTTTATTTTTATAGTGAAAATTATTTTATTCAAAATACTTCAGAAATAATTTTAATTTTTTTGATTTCATTTTCTTTTTTCAATTTAAAAAAAAATAATTTATATCTTGGTGATAGTAGTTGTTATTTATTTTCTATAATATTTTTCCTATTTGTTTTTGAAGAAATACATAATACAACACTGATCAAATTATTAATAGCTACTGTGTTTTATCCTATAATAGATTTATTTTATGTTGTTTTTTATAGAATTATTAAAAAAGAGAATTTATTGTCTAGAAATTATTTACATCTTTATCAAATTATTGCAAAAAAATTTAATCTTAAGTTTTATCTTCTTCCAAATGTTTTATTCCCAATTTTAAATATTTTTTTTTCACAATACTTCAACTTAGGAATAAATTTGATAATTTTTTTATTTGTTATAAACATTATTTTGTTGTTTTTAATTCGCCTAGCAATAATTGAGTTATTTAATTAATATAAACACTAAAAATTGATGAAAAAAATTTGTATTGTTGGATATGGATTACATGTTAAAAAAACTATAATTCCATCTTTAAATTTAGATAATAAAAATATCAAAATTATTACAAATAAACGTGTTGAAAGCATTGAAACGATTTCAGATATAAAAATAGCTTTAAAAAAACTACCTAAGGACTATATTTTTTTTAATTCTACGCCACCTAAGTTTCATTATACAACTACTAAATTAATTTTATCTTCTGGTTTTAATGTCATAGTTGAAAAGCCTTTGTGTTTAAACGTTTTACAGCTAGAAAAATTACACAACCTAGCAAATAAAAATAAGTTATTTATGTTTGAAAACATGATGTATTTTTATTCAAAGCAATTCAATTACCTAAAAAAACTATTAATCAAAAAAAAAATTAATAAAATCGATATAAAATTTTCTATACCAGATATAAATAAAAAATCCTTTAGATCGGAAAATAACTTAGATTCTTCATTACTTTATGATATGGGATGTTATCCATTTTCTTTAATTTCATTTTTTGGTTTTGACAACAAAAAATTAAAGATTGTATATAAAACTAAAGATAAAAAATTAAATTCTTTAAAGATAAACTTTAAATCTAAAAAAATAAAATTTGAAATTATTCTTTCAATTTTTCAAAAATATGAAAATTTTATCCAGGTAAACTTTAAAGATAATTCAATTTATAAATTAAATCATTTTTTTTATGGAAAAAAAATACAAAAAAAAATTTATATTTTTAAATTAAACAAAAAAGTAAAAATTTTAAAAATGAATGAAATAAATTTATTTAAAAAAATTTTTAATTATTCAAATAAAAAGTTATTAGCTTTATCTCAAGAGCAGTTTTTTGTAATTAAAAATTATTTGAAAAAATTGAATATAATAAAAAAAAAATTAAACTATAGCTCTAATTAATTTAAATCCCTCAGCATATTTACATCCATTTTGAGAACCTCTGAATCTAGCTAATGCTTCTACTGCTTTACTAGATCTTGAGACATTATTTTTAATTTGGGATTTATAGCAATTTAATGCTTTTATTTTATCTTTTAAAGTTAAATCAATATTTACAAAAAAATCTGGGTTAAAGTTTGGTTCTATATAAGGAGCATTCCAATGAGTTTCAGATAGAGTTTCGTAAGATAAAACAAACTTTGGGTGATTTTTTTTGTTTGGTCTAGTATTTACCATTGCACAATCAAAAATAGTTCGATGATCAATATGTCTATCAGGAAAAGGAATAAACACTGTTGTAGGATTTAATTTATTCATTATAGCATTTATTTTTGAGTTTATTATTTGATGACTGTTTTTATGAAATTCTAATGCTGGTAAATCAAAATAAAAGATCTCTTTAATCCCCAGAATTTTTAAAGCATTTTTAGACTCTTTTTTTGTAATTAGATAATTTTTTTTGTTATATAAAGGGGGTAAATGCCCACCGATAATAATAACATTTACCTGTATATTAGCCTTTGAAATTTTTTTTATAGTTCCTCCCATTGCAATTGTTTCGTCATCTAAATGAGGTGCAATTATTAGAGTTTTTTTAAAATTTTTAATCATATTTTTCTTATATAAAATTTTGGTAACGGAATAATTAGTTTTGTATTTCTTATATTTTTTTTTTTTAATCTTATCTTAATCTCCTTATAAAAATTCCACGCAAGTATTATAATGGTCAAATTTGAGAGTTTCTTTATTTTTTTTAAATTTACTATTTTTATGTCTGTGCCTGGAATGTACTTATTGCATTTCAATTGATTGTCTTCAAAAGTATTTTTTATGATATTTTTGTTTAATTTAGATTTTATTAAAAGCAAACTAGCTTTTGTTGGTGATCCATAAGCAAAGATCACTCTATTTTTAACAATCTCTTTCTTAATTCGTGAATTAAGATTTAGCAATATTCTATTAAAATTTTTAAACATATCTTTTATGTTAATTTTCTTAAAAAAATTATCCTCTTTTTTAATAAAATTATCTACTTTTTTTATTTTTAATTTTAATTTTTTTTTTTGTAATAATACTCTTAATGTTCCACCTTGTATTTTGTTAGTCGATAAATCTACTACACTAAATCCAATATTTTGAAGAAATTTGACTAATGGTTTTGCATGATGATAGTCTAAATGTTCATGATATATAGTATCAAACAAGTTATTTTTTACGACATCCTTAAAGTATCCAATTTCAAAACAAAAGTAAGCATTTGCTTTTAGTAGATTAAATATTGATAAAAATATTTCTTGAATATTTTCAGTGTGTGCTAGAACATTATGACTGGTTATAAAGTCAAATTGTCCATATCTTTTTTTTATTCTTGATGCATTTTTCTTATTAAAAAAATTATTTATAGTGCTTATCCCACTAGCATTTGCAATGTCACTGGGTATTTTTGCTGGATCAATGCCGACCACTTTCATTTTATTCCTTTTAAAATAAGTTAAACAAGTTCCATCGTTTGATCCAATATCAAGAATTAATGAACTTTTTTTTAGCTTACATTTTTTAATTATCCAACTAGAATAATCAGAAAAATGTTTATTAAAAGTTTTGGTCACACCAGTTAAGTATGTATAGTTCATAGCATAAAGAATTTTTGGATTAACTGAAATAGAAAGTTGAAAATGATTGCAAGTGTAACATTGATTCAATGATAATGGATATTTCTCACAATTAATTGACTTATAAACGGACTTTTGAAGATTATTTCCAAGTGGAATTAATCCAAAATTATAAATCTTTTTTATTTTTTTCGAATTACACAATCTACATTGTATAATTTTTTTATAGCTATTTAATTTTTTTTGCACTTTTTTTTATTGATTTGTAGTTTTTTAAATCAATGAGAGCTTTTCTGATTGTATCTTGTTCATAAGTTTTTTTATCCCTAGGGTTCTTGCTCGAAACTAGTAAAACTGTTTTTACAGGAAAGTAGGTAGCATGTAATTCTTTAGGTGGGGTGAAAACATTTTCACCTTTTTTTATTCTCATAAAATATGTTTTATTTTTAATTACAAAAAAATATTCCATTATACCTTCCAAAACATACATATAATGCCAATCTTTCTTATGAGAATGATTTGATCTAATTGTTTTTGGAAGACAGGTGATAATAGAAACATTTTTTACTTGTTCATCAACTATTGAAAGAATTGAGCCTCGCCGATCTTTACTTCGAGTAATATTTTTAATTTTTATAGATTTTGTGTAATTCATTAATTATATAATTTGGTTCCAGTTAATATTTAAATTTGTTTAATTTAGTTGATTATAATTATTTAGCGAACATAAATAAAGTAAGATATTTAAAGTAAGACCAGAAATTAACGAATTTGTTCAAATTTTAGGTATTAACATAAAAACATTAACTTTACTTGTTAAAACAGATCAAAAAATGATTAAGGATATGAGCTTTTACAACTACTTTTTCTAAATATTTAAACAATGTTTAAAATTATCAAAAAACTCGAAAATGAATATTATTATTGTACGTCCAGCACTATTTTATGGAAGATTAGTTAAAGGAAAATTAAAAAATATGATCAGAGTAATTGATAAAGGATGGTTTCCGCCTTTTATCGAGACTAAAAATAAAATGTCAATAACACATGTTGATGATGTTGTTTCAGCTATTTTATTTCTTAATGATAAAAAAAATTTAAAAGGAAATATATTTACAGTTACTTACGGCAAATTTTATTCTAGTGTAGAAATGTATGGTATTTTATGCACTGTTTTAGGAAATTTATCAAAATGGAGAGTTTTAAAATTATCTTTTAACTTTATTTTATTTTTTTTCCTTTTACAAGAACTAAAATTGAAAAACTTTTAGGTAATTAATTTTATAATTCATATTAATTAGAAAGTCTTAGTTTTAAAGCAAAAAAAAATCTGTATGATATTAATAATTAGACATAAAAAAAGACATGAATACTATTTTTGTTACAGGAGGTGCTGGTTTTATAGGAAGTGCAGTAATTAGATATTTATTAAAAAATACAAGCATAATTATAATAAATATAGACAAGCTAACTTATGCAGGCAATTTAAACTCGGTTCCAAAAATCTTAATTGAGAAAAATAAAGAAAGATATTTTTTTGAAAAAATTGATATTTGCAACAAATTAGAATTAAAAAAATTATTTCTAAGATATAAACCTGATGGAGTTATGCATCTTGCAGCAGAAAGTCATGTCGATAGATCGATTGATAATGCTGATGATTTCATAAATACAAATATTATTGGTACATATAATCTACTGGATGTATCAAGATATTACTTATCTTCAATTGATAATACGAAATACAAAAATTTTAAATTTCATCATGTTTCAACTGATGAGGTTTATGGTGATTTGAAGCCGCATGATGAGAGTTTTAAAGAAGAAACTAAATATGATCCTTCTTCACCATATGCTGCATCTAAAGCAAGCTCTGATCATCTGACGAGAGCTTGGGCCAGGACTTATGGATTGCCAATAGTAATTTCAAATTGTTCTAACAATTATGGCCCATTTCATTTTCCAGAGAAGTTGATACCAATCTCAATTATAAATGCTATTAAAGGCAATCATTTGCCAGTTTATGGAAATGGCCAGCAAATTAGAGACTGGTTATATGTGGATGATCATGCTGAAGCTTTAGTAAAAGTATTTACTAAGGGTAAATTAGGAGAAACTTATAATATTGGCGGAAATAATGAAGTGAAAAATATAGATGTGGTAATGTATATATGTAATTTGCTTGATAAAAAAGTAAAAAGGAAACCATTTAACATTTTATCTTTTTCAAATCTAATAAAATACGTGGATGACAGACCTGGTCACGACATGAGATATTCTATTAATAATTCAAAAATAAAAAATAGTCTGGGATGGTCTCCAAAAGAAACATTTGATACTGGTATAGAAAAGACTGTCGATTGGTTTTTAAACAATAGACAATGGTGGGAAGACATATTAAAATCTAAATATAATTTAACAAGACTTGGAAATAAAATCAAAAGTGAAATATAAGGGTATAGTATTAGCTGGTGGATCTGGCACTAGATTATATCCTGTAACATCTGGTATTTCGAAGCAACTATTACCAGTATATGATAAACCTATGGTTTATTATCCAATATCTGTTTTGATGTTAGCTGATATTAAAGAAATCTTAATCATTTCAACTCCACATGATATCGAAAACTATAAAAAATTACTTGGAGATGGATCTCAATTTGGTATCAATCTTAGTTATTCTGTTCAAGAAAAACCTAACGGACTTGCCCAAGCCTTTTTACTAGGAGAAAATTTTATTGGTGATGATAATGTTGTTCTTATTCTTGGAGATAACATATTTTATGGTCATAATTTTGCTAATTATCTAATTGAGACGAAAAAAACCAATTCTGGAGCAACTGTATTTGCTTATCATGTAAGTGATCCAAATCGTTTTGGCATAGTTAATTTTAATAAAAATGGAAAAGTTTTAACTATTGAAGAAAAACCAAAAAAACCAAAGTCTAACTATGCAGTTACTGGATTATATTTTTATAATAATAAAGTAGTGGAATATGCAAAATCACTTAAGTACTCACGTAGAGGGGAACTGGAAATAACAGACTTAAATAATATTTATTTATCTAAGAAAAAATTAAATGTTAAACTTTTGAGCAGAGGATTCGCTTGGCTTGATACTGGTACTCATGAAACCATGATGGATGCGTCAAATTTTGTACAAACTGTTGAAAGTCGACAAGGTCTAAAAATAGCTTGTTTAGAGGAAATAGCATTTGATAAAAAATGGATAAATAAAAAAAATTTAAAAAAATTATCCAAAAAATATGGAAATAATAATTATGGTAAATATCTAGAGTCTATTATTAAAATAAAATAATGAAAGTTCATAAAACAAATTTAGATAAATGTATTGTAATAGAACCAGAAGTTTTTAGTGATCATAGAGGATTTTTTTTAGAAACTTATCAGCAAAATAAATATAGAGATTTAGTAGGTATTAATGAAAATTTTGTACAAGATAATTATTCTAGAGCTATAAAGCATGTACTTAGGGGTTTGCATTTTCAAATAAAAAAACCTCAAGGAAAATTGGTTAGAGTTGTAAAAGGAGAGGTTTATGATGTTGCGGTTGATATAAGACCAAATTCACCAACTTTTGGTAAATGGACTTCAATTATTTTATCTGAAAAAAATAAAAAACAACTTTGGATACCAAAAGGTTTTGCGCATGGTTTTTTAGTGTTGTCTGATTTTGCTGATTTTGAATACAAATGTACTGATTATTATGACCCCTTGGATGAGGGAGGTATTATTTGGAATGATCCTTATCTGAAAATATTATGGCCAATAAATAATCCGATTTTATCAGACAAAGATTCTGAGGCTAAAAAATTTATGGATTTAAAAGCTTGAGAGTACTTATTCTAGGAAGTAACGGTCAGATTGGCAGGTGTTTACAAGATCAATTAAAAATTAATAATTTTGAAATTATTTATACATCACGAAAAGAAATTGACATTTCAAATTTCGAAGAGACAAAGAAAAAAATAACCAATATCAATCCACATATTATTATAAATGCATCTGCATATACAAATGTTGATAAGGCTGAAGAAGATATAGTAAATGCAAATATAATTAATAATTTGGCTGTTGCTAATTTAGCTAATATTTCATCTGTATTTGGATATTGGTTAATTCATATTTCAACAGATTATGTTTTTGATGGAAAATCTACAACACCATATTCTGAAAAGGATAAAGTAGACCCACAATCTGTTTATGGAATTTCAAAATTAAAAGGGGAGTTGGCAATTAAAGCATCAAAATGTAATTATTTAATATTTAGAATTTCATGGGTTTTTAGTGAGTATGGTAATAATTTTTTAATCAATATGTTAAAATTAGGTCTTTCGAATAAAAAATTAAACATAGTTAGTGACCAACAAGGTTGCCCAACATACGCACAAGATTTTGCAAAAATGATAAATATTGTTTTAGGAAAAATTTATAATAAAAAAATACATTCTGATTTATTTCACTTTTGTGGAGATCAACAATGTTCATGGTATGATTTTGCTAGCTATATATTTGAAGAGGCTAAGATCTTGGGTTTCAAAACACCTGACTATTTAAATTCAATTTTAACCGAAGTGTATCCAACCAAAGCTACTCGTCCATTATATTCAGTGCTCGAGTGTAAGAAAATAAAAAAAATACTAGGAATTGATTTACCAAATTGGAGAAATGGTATTAAAGATGCATTATTAAATATTAAATTAAAATAAAATATTTAATGATATTAAAAATAATAAAATTTATTAAAAAACAGAAAAAGTATAACTATTATGACTAATAATTTTATAAATTTTTCATTATTATTGTTTTTTGATATTTGTGCTTTATTATTAATTCTTAAATTAAGATCATGTCAATTTTAAAAGATATATCTAAAAATATTATTAGTCTTCCACGCTATACAAAAAGATTAATAGCAATTCTAATAGATGTAGGATTATGCATTTTTTGTACTTGGCTAGCATTTTTTTTAAGATTAGAGGAATTTGTTAAAATTAATGATGTAACAACTTTAGCAGTTCTGATTTCAATACTCCTTGCAATTCCAATCTTTTGGTTAATGGGGTTGTATAAAACAATTTTTCGTTTTCAAGGTTCCTCAATAATATTTACAGTATTTGTTGCAACTTTTACTTATGCATTATTATATTTTGCAGTAATTAGTATTTATGGAATTCAAGGTGTTCCAAGATCTATTGGTGTTATTCAACCTATTTTATTGTTTTTAGCAATTTCAGCTACAAGAATAAGTATTAAATATTTATTTTTATCCAATTTTAAAGAAACAAAAAATAAAACTAATATTCTGATTTATGGAGCAGGGAGCGCTGGAAGGCAATTATTAAATAGCTTAGAAAGCAACCTTGAGATGAAAGTGGTTGGTTTTTTAGATGATGACTCTCAATTTCATAGACAAATTATATTAGGTCAAATGGTTTATGATCCATCAAATATAGAAAGATTAATTAATTCAAAAAATATAGAAGTAGTCTTACTGGCCCTTCCTTCAATTACTAGGCAAAAAAGAAATCAAATTATCAATAATTTAAATAAACATAAAGTAATTGTTAAAACTCTTCCAACTGTTCAAGATATTGTTGAAGGTAAAGTATCAGTATCAGATATTAAAGATTTAACAATTGATGATCTTTTAAACAGAGAACAGGTTAAACCCAATTTAGAATTATTATCTAAAAATATAACTTCAAAAGTTGTAATAGTTACAGGTGCGGGGGGATCTATTGGTTCAGAGCTATCTCGACAAGTCATAAAATTAAATCCTAAAAAGCTAATTCTTATCGAATTAAGTGAGTTTGCTCTTTATAAAATAAGTGAGGATTTAAAAAGTATAAATAAAAATGTAAAAATTATTCCATTACTTATTAACATTCAAAATAAAACAAAAGTTGAACATGTGTTTAATACTTTTGATATAGATACTATTTATCATGCAGCAGCTTACAAACATGTGCCTTTAGTTGAAGAAAATATTTGTGAAAGTGTGAAAAATAATGTGTTTGGAACTTTTATTTTAGCAGAAGCTGCA
>MDTB01091398.1_pt1 | contig 14640 bp, 14 predicted proteins | sample 811161 | NCBI WGS metagenome assembly MDTB01 (sample SAMN05326650, study PRJNA326480) | marine metagenome | isolation source: seawater | place: Mediterranean Sea | collected 2009
CAGAGGGTGGTGGGACTGTTCAGGAATTTGAATTTAGAGCATTAGATTATGATGAAAACAGACATTTCTTTTTAAGTCACTATTTCAAAAATAAATATGATGAAGCATTATTAAATTACCCTTTTATTAATACTAATATTCAGATTACTAGAAGTGAAGTTTGGGTTACAAATAGAACAAATCAAATTAATGATGTAAGGAATATAGTAGCATTTCAGGATTTAGGTGAATCGTCAGATGTTTCTTCTTCTGTTAATATATATGCAGGCCCATCTGCTTATCCAGATAATGGAAATAATGGCTTTGATCCAACATCTATAGGGAGTGGTTTATCACAGCTTACAGATGCAATTAGAGATATTGCAACATTACAGACAGGGATTTTAGTTCCAAATGTTTCAGAAGGATTTGGTTATGGAAAATTAGAAAATGCAAAAAAATTAAGAGAAGGCGTTGATTATAAAATCAATAATCAATTAGGATATATATCATTAAATCAAAAGCTTGAAAACGATGAAATTTTAGCTGTTGCTTTTCAATATACTGTCGGAGATCAAGTTTTTCAAGTTGGGGAATTTGCTAATGATGGTGTTCAAGCTACTCAGGTTTCTTTTTCTGAAACCAATACAATTGTTAATTCTAATAACCTTGTTCTTAAACTATTAAAAAGCACTGTAAGTAGTGTTGAGGAGCCAATGTGGGATTTGATGATGAAAAATATCTATAGCACCGGGGCGTTTCAGTTAGAAAGGGAAGATTTTAAATTAAATATTTTCTACAATGAGTCGTCAGCATTAAATTATATAAGTCCAGTTGAGTCTACCCCTTTCCCAAATCCTTCACCGGGAGAACCAGAATTAAATGAAATGCCATTGCTTAATCTATTTAATTTTGATAGATTAAATTTCAACAATGATCCTCAAATTTCTGGTGATGGTTTTTTTGATTTTGTTCCTGGGATTACTGTGATTCAAGAAAATGGTAAAATAATTTTTACTAAGTCAGAACCATTTGGTAAATATTTATTTGACAAGTTAAGGCTAAGTAGTTCAGAAAATTATGAAGGAGATGAAAATAATCAGAATGATTATAATTTAAATCAAAAAAAATATGTTTATAGGTCATTATATAAGTCTACTAAAACTGTTGCACTACAAGATTCAGAAAAGAATAAATTTCAAATTACAGGAAAATATAAGTCATCATCTGGAGGAGGCATTCCAATTGGAGCATATAATGTTCCCAGAGGGTCAGTGACAGTAACAGCTGGAGGAAGAGTATTGGTAGAAGGAGTAGACTATACGGTTAACTATCAATTGGGAACAGTTCAAATATTAGATCCTGCTTTACAATCGTCTAATACACCTATAAATGTAAGTGTAGAAAATAATGCTGTTTTTGGCCAACAGACAAAAAGATTTTCAGGATTTAATATAGAGCATGAGTTTAGTGAGAAATTTATAGCTTCAACTACTTTATTAAATTTAAACGAAAGGCCTTTAACTCAAAAAGCAAATTATGGAACAGAACCAATAAATAATACAATTTTTGGTTTTGACACTAATTTTTCTTCTGAAATACCATTGTTAACAAGGCTAGTAAATAAGCTGCCAAATATAGAGACAGAAGCTCCTTCTAATTTATCTGTTCGTGGAGAGTTAGCATATTTAATACCTGGAGCTCCTAAAGGAAATAATTTCAATGGTGAAGCTACATCTTATATTGACGATTTTGAAGGATCACAAAACGTAATAGATCTTATATCTCCTCAGTCTTGGTATTTATCTAGTAGGCCAAGAGACCTAGGGATGGTCTATAATGAAGGAGATGAAGATAATAATGGAATTCAAAATGGCTTTGATAGAGCTTTATTAAACTGGTACACAATAGACCCTGTATTTTATAGTAGTCAAAGACCAGCTGAAATAAATGATGAAGACATATCAAATCTGTATACTAGAAGAATTTTTATTGATGAAATTTTCCCTCAGGTAGACTTAGTCCAAGGCCAGACCACTGTAATTAATTCTCTTGATTTAAATTTTTATCCAACCAAAAGAGGTCCATATAATATGGATAGTGATGCCGTTGGAGAAAATTTAGGGAATCCTCAGAATAGTTGGGGAGGTATTACCAGACTGATAAACACAACAGATTTTGAGCAATCAAATGTTGAGTATATAGAGTTTTGGCTTATGGACCCATTTTTAAATGACTCTGAAAACAATGGAGGAAAACTAACCTTTAATTTAGGGAATATATCAGAAGATGTAATAAAGGATGGAAGGAAACAATATGAAAATGGACTTCCCGAAGATGGAGATATTAGTCTTCTGCCACAGACAATATGGGGTACGGTTGTTCCACAGAATCAATCACTAATTTATTCTTTTGCTTCGTTAGGTCAGGAGAGAATAAATCAAGATATAGGACTGGATGGATATGATGATCAAGAAGAAGCAATTGCATTTCCAGATTTTGCAGATCTTCAGGATCCAGCAAATGACAATTACAAATATTTTTTAAATCAGTCAGGGAATATTTTTGATAGATACAAAATGTATAATGGACTAGATGGTAATTCTCCTGAAACTATTTCTAATACTGATAGAGGTTCATCATCTCAACCTGATGTTGAAGATATTAATAGAGATAATACTATGAATACTATTGACAGCTACTTTGAGTATGAATTAAATATTACTCCAAATAGTTTAGCAGATATTAACAATCAATTTATAAAGGACAGAAAAGAAAAAAATGTAACACTTCCTAACGGGACTTCTGAATTAGTTAAATGGTATCAATTTAGAGTGCCTGTAAATGAGCCTACAAATGAAATAGGAGGTATTACGGATTTTAGATCCATTAGATTTATAAGAATGTATTTAAATGATTTTTCAAAAAATACAATATTTAGATTTGGATCACTTGATTTAGTAAGAAGTGATTGGAGAAAATATTTACTAACATTAGATGAAGAGATAGACAATAATAATGATAATACAGATTTTTCGACTGGGACTATTGGTATACAAGAAAATGAGGAAAGCTATGTTTCTCCACCAGGGGTTGAAAGAGAGCAATTTAATAATAATAACACTATTGTAAGACAAAATGAACAATCATTGGTTTTAAATGTATGTGATCTTGAGCCTGAAGATTCTAGAGGGGTGTACAAAAATTTAAATGTTGACATGAGACAATTTAAAAGAATCAGAATGTTTATACATGCTGAGGATGGATTATCGCCTGGATTAACTGATGGAGATGTAGTTGGATATGTTAGATTAGGAAATGATTTATCTGAAAACTATTATCAAATAGAAATTCCTCTAAAAAAATCATCCTCAGGGTCACTTAATCCACAAGCTGTTTGGCCTTTAGTTAATGAAATTAATTTACCTATAAGTGCTCTTGAAGCAATAAAATCTCATGCAATATTTAATGGGACTTTAGGGAGTCAAGATGCTACTTTTTACAATGTCATAAATGATATAGTTAGCGAGGAGCCAGTCGATGAATTTTCAGAACATGATCTAGGTCAGCACAGAGTTGCCATAAAAGGTAATCCAAATTTTGGAGATATTAGAGCATTAATGGTAGGGGTAAAAAATCCTAGACAGGACAATATGAATGTTTGTGCTGAGGTATGGTTTAATGAATTAAGATTATCTGATATGGATAATAAAGGAGGTTGGGCTGCCACATTAGCATTAGATTCAAATATTGCTGATTTTATGACAATAAGTGCAACAGCAAGACAAAGTACAAATGGATTCGGATCTATAGAGCAAGGGCCAAGTGAAAGGGATAAAATTGATAAGAAGCAATATGATATGGTATCTAACATAAATGTAGGTCAGCTTTTCCCAAAAAAATGGGGGTTAAATATTCCTTTTAATTATGGTCAAGGGGAAGAATTGATAACTCCAGAATATGATCAGCAATATAGAGACATAAAATTAAATTCCAGATTAGATGCTGCAGAAACTCAGGAAGATAAAAACAGTATTTTACAGCAATCTGAAGATTATACGAAAAGAAAGAGTATTAATTTAATTGGTGTAAGTAAACAAAAAACTGGAGATAGCGAGCCTAGATTTTATGACATAGAAAATTTTACTTTTAATTATTCATATAATCAAATAGAACATAGGGATTACGAAATTGAAAGTATGCTAGATCAAAATATTAGAGCAGGAGCTAGCTATAATTTTAATTTTAATTCCCCAAAATTAGAGCCATTTAAAAATAATGATTCATTGTTTACTGGAAAGTATTTTAAAATTTTGAAGGATTTTAATTTAAATCTTCTGCCATCTAATTTATCAATAAATACGGACTTTATTAGGCAGTTTAATAAACAGAAATTTAGAGATATTGATTTGGCGGAAGGAAATCTTGAAATGCAAGAGTTATTCAGAAGAAATTACACATTTGATTTCCAATATAGTTTTTCATATCCGATTTCAGATGGATTAAATCTTAATTATTCAGCAGCTAACAACAATATTGTTAGAAATTATTTCCTTGATGACATAATTAATGGAAGTCAGGATCCTAGTTTGGATGTATGGAATAGATTCTTTGATATAGGAGATCCAAATAGACAAACACAGCAACTTGCCGTTAATTATCAATTACCAATCGACAAGATCCCGACTTTTAGTTTTATTAGAGCAATGTATTCATATACAGGAGATTTTCAATGGCAAAAAGGCTCTGATCTATTTGGAAATATTACACTTAATGGACAGGTTTACGATTTAGGTAATACTATTTCAAATGCAAATACTCATAATTTTAATGGAACATTTGATATGTCTAAATTCTACAAATATATTGGCCTAACAAAGAATAATTCTAGTGCTAAATCTGGGCCTGGTTTTGCAAATCAAAATACTTCAACTAATAAAAAGAAGAAAAAAACAACACCTTTTGTTAAGTCATTAATTGAACTAGTAACAGCAGTTAAAAGAATTCAATTTAATTATTCAGAAAATAATGGAACTTTTCTCCCCGGATATTTACAAACACCTGATTTTATAGGATCATTTAAACCTACATTTGGCTATACATTTGGAAGTCAACGTGACATTAGATATTTAGCAGCTAGAAATGGATGGTTAACTGTATTCCCAGAATTTAACCAACAATATTCAGAGGTAACTAATAAGAATTTAACTTTTTCAGCAAATGTAGTGCCAGTAAAAGATTTAAAAATCGATTTAACTGGAGGTAGAACTTATTCAAGAAATTTTACCGAGAATTTTAATACAATAGATTTTGACAATAATGGAATCAGTGATGACTATAATTCACTTATTACAAATACTTTAGGAAATTTTAATATTTCTACTATGCTTATAAAAACTGCATTTTCAGCTAGTGATGAAAATAGTTCTGAAACATTTGATACTTTTAGAAACAATAGATTAATTATAGCAAGACGTTTAGCTATAAATGCAGGAATCGATTTTACTAATCCGAATAATTTTGAAGATGGAGATCTAACTGGCTTTCCTTTAGGATATGGAAAAACTAACCAATCGGTTTTATTACCTGCTTTTCTTTCAGCATACTCTGGAGCTGATCCAAATAACGTTAGTTTAGGAGCATTTAGGGATGTGCCTATTCCAAACTGGACATTAAGGTATACAGGCTTTATGAGACTAAAGTGGTTTAAAAAGAATTTTAAGAGATTTTCTATAACACACGGATATAATTCAACATATACAATCAATCAGTTTAGGTCTAATTTAGATTATCAGCCAGGGAACCCAGAGTTAGACTTTACATCTCAGGACCCTGATGTATTAGATCAATCTAGCAATTATAAAAATGAATTTCTTTATAGTAATATTAATTTGATGGAGCAATTTAGCCCACTATTTAAATTAGATATGGAAATGAAAAATTCATTAAAAATTTTAGCAGAGATTCGAAAAGACAGATTGCTTTCATTAAGTTTTGATAATAATTTATTAACTGAGATTCAAGGGAATGAATATATTATAGGCTTAGGCTATAGAATTAAGGATCTTCAAATTAGATCTAGATTGGCAGGAGCAAGACAATTAATAAAAAGTGATTTAATAATGAAAGCAGATTTTTCTATTAGGAATAATAAAACTATTGTTAGATATTTGGACCTCGATAACAATCAAGTAACCTCTGGTCAAACAATTTTAAATTTTAAATATTCTGCGGACTATGCATTTAGTAAAAATTTAACTGGGATTTTTTATTTTGATTATTCTTTCTCAGATTATGCGATTTCTACAGCATTTCCACAAACTACTATTAGATCAGGATTTACTATGAGATATAACTTTGGAAACTAAATGAAATTAATATGGAAACACCTTTAAACTTAAAATACACTAAAGATCATGAATGGGTATCTATCGAAGGAAATATTGCCACAGTTGGCATTACTGATTTTGCCCAAAGAGAATTAGGAGATATTGTATACATTGAAGTAGAAACACTAGGAGAATCATTAAATGCTGATGATGTATTTGGCACAGTTGAAGCTGTTAAGACAGTTTCAGATTTATTTATTCCAATGAGTGGAAAAATTATTGAATTCAATGAATCTTTAGATAGTGCTCCTGAAGAAGTAAATAGCGATCCTTATGGCAATGGATGGATGGTTAAGATAGAAGTTAAAGATCATCAGGAGTTAGATAATTTACTCTCAGCTGAAGATTACAAACAACTTATTGGTGAAGATTAAAACAAATTTATTTCTTGCACTTTCTTATTCAATTCTTATAATATTTGTTTCACTTATAAAAATTGAATCAGAGACAAATATTACACATTTAGATAAAATTATTCATGCAGGCATTTATTTTATTTTCTGTATACTATGGTTTGTTCCATTAAGAGGATTATTTAAAAAGGGAACACTTTTCTACGTATTTTTATTTTCAATATTCTATGGGATATTAATGGAATTATTTCAAGGAAATTTAACATCTTATAGAAATTTTGAATTGGAAGATATTTTGTCTAACAGTATAGGATCATTAATTGCCTGTAGTTTTTTGTTTTTAAAAAACAACGTTAAAAAATCATAATCTCTTGTTTTTTATTTAAATAATTGGTTATTTTACTTTTCAACTATTCAAAAATGCAGATTAAAAAAAATCCAAATGCAGACATAGGGAGAAATAGCTCATTATATTTTGCTATTGGACTGGCACTTATGGTATTCTTATCTTATGGAGCTATAAACTATAAGGTGTATGATAAATCTGATTTAGATTTAGGTAAGGTTAATATGGATTTATTAGATGAGGAAGAAGTTCCTGTTACTGAACAAATAGTTCCACCACCACCACCACCACCACCACCACCAGCTCCTGAGGTTATTGAAATAGTTGAGGATGAAGAGGAAGTTGAGGAAACTGTTATTGAATCTACTGAAACGGATCAAGAAGAAGAAATAGATATTGAAGATATTGAGGTAGAAGAATTTGAAGATGTTGAAGTTCCTTTTGCTGTAATCGAAAATGTACCAATTTTCCCTGGATGTGATAAAGGAAATAATGCATCTAAAAGAAAATGTATGTCTGATAAGATTGCTAAGTTTGTCCAAAGAAAATTCAACACTGAATTAGCTGGAGATTTAGGATTAAGCGGAAGACAAAGAATTAGTGTTATTTTTAAGATTGACAGAACTGGAAGTGTTACTGGTGTTAGGGCTAGAGCACCTCATCCAAGGTTAGAAAAAGAAGCACAAAGAGTTATTAATCTGTTGCCAAAAATGAAGCCAGGAAAACAAAGAGGAAAGGCAGTAATTGTCCCTTATTCATTGCCAATTATTTTCCAAGTTCAGGATTAAAAAAATCAGCTACTTTAATCTTATTTAAGTTTGTCTAATTAGATATTAGACTTATATTTGAATTTCAAATTTTTTATTTTTATAATCAGTAATGCTTAGCATAAAATCTCTATATGATTTAACAAAATTTAGACTTTCACTAAGTGTAGTTTTCTCTTCATTTATTAGCTACATGTTAGGCTACAAAGAATTTGATGTTAAAGTTTTATTGCTATTAATGTTTGGAGGCTTCTTTATTGTCGCAGCTTCAAATATTTATAATCAGATTATTGAAAAGGATTTAGATGCATTGATGGTAAGAACTAAAAATAGACCACTTCCAACAAATAAAATTTCTGTAAATACAGCTTTAGTTTTAGCAGTATTATTAACTATTATTGGATTATTCATGTTATATATGATTAACTCAAAGGTTGCATTACTTGCTGCAGTATCTATTTTTTTATATACCTCTGTATATACCCCACTAAAGTTAATTACACCCTTATCAGTTTTTGTTGGGGCAATTCCTGGAGCTTTGCCTTTCATGCTAGGATGGGTCGCTGCAACCGGCGAAATTGGTATTGAGGCAATTATGCTATTTTTAATGCAATTTTTTTGGCAATTTCCACATTTTTGGTCTATTGGATGGATGCAAAATAAGGATTATGAAAATGCTGGATTTAAGATGCTTCCAACAGGAAAAAAGGATAGATCTACTACTTCACAAATATTATTTTATTCTATATGGGCAGTGCTCATGTCAATAATACCAGCATTTAATCTTACAGGAGATTTGTCTTTGAGTATTTATGGATTATTGCTTGTTTTACTTATTGGATTAGTCTTAATTTATTATGCAGTTAAACTGTTTAATGATAGTACAGATTTAAATGCCAAGAAATTAATGTTAGTAAGCGTGTCTTATTTAACTTTGATGCAGATTGTTTTATTGTTTGATAAAATTTTAAGATAAATGGATAATAACGGAAATATAAAAGAAAACAATGCACGTGCTTTAAAAATGATGCTTTGGTTAGGTATTGCTTCTTTATTTATGACTTTTGCTGGCTTAACAAGCGCTTTTATTGTTAGTAAATCTCGTGAGGACTGGATATTAAATTTTGATCTACCTTCAGCTTTTACTTTTAGTTTAGCATTAATTATAATTAGCAGTTTAACTTTAATTTTAGCTCGACGTGAATTATTAAAAAATAATTTTAGAGTTACTACTACCTATTTATGTATTACATTATTCCTAGGGGTATCTTTTGCCATTAGTCAGTTTATAGGATTTAATGAAATTATTGAAAATGGTTATCATTTTACAGGGCCAACGAGCACTATAACCACATCATTTATTTTCTTAATTGCTTTTGTTCATCTTGTCCATGTATTGGCAGGCATCCTAGTGCTTTTATTTGTAATAATTAGCAATTCAAAAAGAAAATATTCAAAAAATAATTTTCTAGGTTTTGAGTTAGCATCAATTTTTTGGCATTTCATAGATATTTTGTGGATTTACTTGTTTTTATTTTTAGTTTTCTTCAGATAAAATAGTTATTTTTGTCACGCTTAAAATGATATGATATATGAGTTCTTCAGTTAGTGTTTCATCAAGCAACAATACATGGGGTGGCGGAAATAAACCAATGAAAGCTTCTTATGGGAAGTTAATGATGTGGTTTTTCCTAGTTTCAGATGGATTAACATTTTCTGGATTCATTGTAGCCTACGCTTTTGCAAGGTTTAAGTTTTTAGATTCTTGGCCAATAGCAGATGAAGTGTTCACTCACGTTCCTTTTTTACACGGACAGGAGTTACCAATGATATACGTTGCATTTATGACCTTTGTTTTAATTATGTCATCTGTCACAATGGTATTAGCAGTTGATGCTGGTCATCAAATGAAACAGTCTAAGGTTGCTTTTTATATGTTTCTTACAATTATAGGTGGTGGAATATTTGTTGGGTCGCAAGCTTGGGAATGGGCTACTTTTATAAAGGGGGACTATGGAGCGGTGAAAACTAAAGGTGGAAATATCTTACAATTTGTTGACTCACATTCACATCATAGAATTGCTTTACATGATTTTGCTCATAAACATCATACTGATAGAGTTCAGCACGAAGAAACCAATGGTCTTTGGTTTTATGATGAAGGAGCTTTGCCTGAATATTCTATTAGCGAAGTAATAGAAGGAGTAGAAGCTTCTCCAAATATTTTGATAAGAACTCAGATATTAGATGAAAATGGGGAAAAGACTATTTTATCCAGAGACGAATCTTTAAATATTTTAAGAGCCCACGGACAATCAATTGTTACGGGAGCTAATTTATATGAAAATGAATATGGAGTTCCTTTATTCGCAGACTTTTTCTTTTTTATTACAGGATTTCATGGTTTTCATGTTTTTTCTGGAGTAGTACTAAACTTAATTATATTTTTTAATGTTATTCTAGGAACTTATGAAAGAAGAGGACATTATGAAATGGTAGAAAAAGTAGGACTGTATTGGCACTTTGTAGATTTAGTTTGGGTATTTGTATTTACATTCTTTTATCTTGTTTAATAAATATATAAATGGCGCATCAAGAACATGATTTAACAATTTTTAGAGGATTAATTAGATTTAAGACTATAACTCATAAGATTTGGGGCGTACTATTATTGCTTTCAATTGTTACAGCTATTGAAGTTGCACTTGGTATATATAAGCCAGATGTTTTGATGACATATTTTTTAAACATGAAAATTCTAAATTGGATTTTCATAACGCTTACCATTGTAAAAGCATATTATATTACCTGGGATTTTATGCATATGAGAGATGAACCTAAATTACTTAGAAGAGTAGTAGTTTGGACTTTTAATTTTCTTGTTTGTTATTTAGCTTGGATTTTAATTCAAGAGGCGGGATATATTTTTGATATATACTCGATTGATTATATAAAACGAGATTTTTAATTTTTTACATTTTCAATTTTAGTGAGAAAGGAATTTTTTAGAAAATGGTTTTATCTAGGAGTGCTCTTTTTGCTTCCTGTTATTTTTCTACTTTTTTTGTACCCATCTACACATAATTATAATCCTCTTGATATAGTAAAAACCAATGTAAATGATATTGAAGATTTTACTTTTATTAACCATCGTAAAAGCTTATTTAGAGATAATATAACTGTACTTTCATTTTTAGGAAATGATCCTATGAGTAATATTACATCTGTATTAAATCTAAAAGAACTGGTGTACGATAAGTTTAGAGGATTTAAGAAATTTCAAATATTAACTATATCAACTTCAGGAACTGAACTAGTATTAGAAGAAGTAAAAAAAGAAATTCAAAAATCAGATGAACTAAAGTATTGGTACTTTGCTACAGGAGCACCTGAGCAGATTCAAAAATTATATAACTCTTTAATAAAAGAAGTTGAATTAGACACTTCTCTTGTTACTAATCAAGTTTTTATAATAGATAAATTAAATAACCAAAGAGGAAGGATTGATGATAGAACTGAAACACAAGTAGATAAAGGAAAAGAGCTACATGGGCTGTATTCATACAACTCTATAAAGATTTCTGAAATTAAAAATAAAATGAGCGATGATATGAGAATTTTATTTACAGAATATAGACAAAAAAGAAAGGGTAAGTTTGACTCAAACAATAGAAGAATAAAAAATTTAGAAAGTATTGAAAACTAGAAATAACTCATATATTGGCGTTTCATTTATCATTTTAATTTTTGGGATTATTTTTATTCCAAAAATTGTTGACAGAATTCAGAACGATGATATTGTAAGGAGTGGTAGTAGAAGTGCCAAAATAGACAATTTAATTACTGATTCAGAGCCTTTGCCATTTTTAGAAATCAATGGAGAGAAAAAGAAAGTACCTGCTTTTAACTTTATAAATCAAAATGGAAATAGAATAACTAACAGTGATTATTATGGCAAGGCATATATCGTTGAATTTTTCTTTACTACATGTACAACGATTTGTCCAATAATGAATAATAATCTTGTGCATCTTCAAAACAATTTAAAAAATTATAAAAATTTTGGAATTGCTTCATTTTCCATTAATCCAGAATATGATACAATAGAAATATTAAAAGATTATGAAAGGGAGTATGGGATAACCAATGAGTCTTGGCATTTGTTAACTGGTAATAAGGATGATATATATAATCTAGCTAATAATGGATTTAATTTATATACAGCTTCAGGAGATCAATTTGTAGATGGTTTTGAGCATTCTGGATATTTTGCTCTTGTAGATAAGGATGGCTATATTAGATGCAGAATTGATGAATTAGGAAATCCGAAAATTTATTATCGTGGATATATAGCGGTTAAGGATATATATGATGTTGATGGGGAGGAAGAGGAAATATCAATGTTACAAGAAGATTTACTAAAATTAATTAATGAATAATGGGATCTAATAAATTAAGGGTTTATAATAAATTAATTGTCGCAGTATCAATATTAGTTCCTGTAGTTGTTGCTATACTATTTACAGTTAGAATTCCTAATGTGGAACCTCTTAGTTTTTTACCACCTATCTATGCATCAATTAATGCGCTAACAGCCATTCTATTAATTATTTCTGTTCAATTAATAAAGAAAAAAAAGAGAAAGCTTCATGCACTTTTAATGAGAATATGTATTGGGTTATCACTGCTTTTTTTAGTAATGTATATTGCATATCATATGACAAGTGATCCTACGCCTTATGGAGGCGAGGGCACAATAAGATATGTATATTTTTTCATTTTAATCTCCCATATACTACTTTCAATTGCCGTAATTCCTTTTGTTTTAATTACTTATGTAAGAGCAATTACTAATGACATTGTATTGCATAAAAAAATTGCAAAAATTACATTTCCTTTATGGCTTTATGTAGCTGTAACAGGAGTAATAGTTTATTTAATGATTTCTCCTTATTACTAGTATGAATAAGTTAAAAATTTTAATATTAGTTTTCTGTTTTAATGTGACGGATCTTTTTAGTCAATGCGCTATGTGTAGAGCAGTTTTAGAAAGCCAAGAAGATCAAAGTATTTCAGCTGGATTAAATGATGGTATAATGTATTTGATGGCTATTCCTTATATCCTTGTAGCACTTATGGGTTTTATTCTCTATAAAAAATTCAAAAAATAATTTTTTTTAAAATTTCAACATGTAACCTTTGCGTATCATTAAAAAAATGTTAAGTTTACGTTACATTAATCAAAAAATTATAATTATGGAAAATTTAATACCAATATTAGGAATACTAACAGGAATGGTCGTTCCAATAGCTGTATTTCTTTGGCTATATCATGATGCAAAACATAAGAGACAAACTGTGCTAGAGATTGCTAAACACATAGGTGATCCAGATAAATTAGAGCAGCTTTTGCATATTTTTGATGAGAGAAAAGAAGAGCCAATAGATTATCGTAGAAATGGAGTCATAACAATATTTGTTGGTGTTGGCCTCTATTTCTTTGGTTATATAGCACTTGGAAGTATATTAAAAGGTGTTGGAGCTTTGGTAGGAGCAATAGGTATAGGAACTTTGATTGCAGGATACCTTTATCCAAACACTAGTGAAGAACTAACTAATGCTGTTGATGAATTTGAAAAGAAATAGTTTTGGGAAGAAATCATAAAAATCTTTTAAATAATCTTGAAGAAATTCGAAAATCTGCAGGGCTAACTCAGCAAGATCTTTCGGAGAGTGCAAACGTCTCAAGGAAAAGCATTAATGCTATTGAAAATGGAATTTATGTTCCTTCAACTGTTCTTGCATTAAAAATTGCAAAAACTCTTAAATGTACTATTGAAGATTTATTCAAGCTTCCTTCTTAACAAAACTTTATATTTTGAATATTAATATATTGATAAACTTTACAGATATTTGTAAAAATAATTTTAACCTAAAATTTTATTAAATGGTAAGCATAAAAAATCTTCACAAATCTTATAAAATGGGGGACTCTAGTCTGCACGTTTTAAAAGGTATAGATTTAAATATTGAGGAAGGAGAGATGGTGGCAATTATGGGATCTTCAGGTTCTGGAAAATCTACATTATTAAATATTATCGGAATCCTTGATGAGCATGATAAAGGCGAATATACTCTTGATGGAGTAGAAATAAGAAATTTAAATGAAAAGAAGGCAGCTCAGTATAGAAATAAATTTTTAGGTTTTGTTTTTCAATCTTTTAATTTAATAAACTTTAAAAATGCATTGGAAAATGTTGGTCTTCCATTGTATTATCAAGGGTTAGGTAGAAAAGAAAGACAAGAAAAAGCGCTTTTTCATTTAGAAAAAGTTGGACTTAAGGATTGGGCAACACATCTTCCAAATGAGCTTTCTGGAGGACAAAAACAAAGAGTAGCTATTGCTAGAGCACTAGCATCTCAGCCTAAACTTTTATTAGCAGATGAACCTACAGGTGCTTTAGATTCAACTACATCAGCTGAAATAATGCAATTTTTACAACAACTTAATGATGAAGGCAAAACCCTTCTTATTGTTACACATGAGACAGATATTTCTAAAATGTGTAAAAGGGTAGTTAGATTAAAGGATGGAGTTATTATGGAAGATAAAAAAATTAAACAAGTTAGAGTTAAGTTATGATTGATTTTGGATTCTTTAGAGAAATTTTTCAGAGTATTAATAAAAATAAATTAAGAACTCTTCTTTCAGGATTTACTGTTGCCTTCGCTATAATGCTTTTTGCTATATTATTTGGAGTTGCAAATGGATTGCAAAATTCTTTTAATACTGCATTTGCAGGAGA
>MDTB01107642.1_pt1 | contig 14639 bp, 12 predicted proteins | sample 811161 | NCBI WGS metagenome assembly MDTB01 (sample SAMN05326650, study PRJNA326480) | marine metagenome | isolation source: seawater | place: Mediterranean Sea | collected 2009
ATGCAAAAGGCATTATAATTAAAGGTATAGATACAAAAAACAAAGATAGTTTAAATTTTTTAAGCAAGAATATAATAAAAGGAAGTCTTAGTAATCTTAAAAAAAATGAAGTTTTTATAGGAACTGAACTTTCGTACAATCTTGGATTAGATGTGGGTGATAAAATAAATTTAATGTCATCAGCTTTTGTATCTACTCCGTTTGGGGGGCTTCCGAAACAGGATACATTTGTTGTAGGAGGAATTTTTAATACCGGCTTTTATGAATTTGATCAAAATTTAGTCTTTTTAAATCTTGTTGATACACTTGCTATTTTTGAAAAAAATGATGACGATAAAAATTTAGAAATTTATATCGAAGATCCTATGAAAGCTAATTTATACAAAAATAAAATTAAAAATATTAATAATAATTATTTTGTTTATACTTGGTCAGATTTAAACAAAACGTTCTTTAGTGCTTTAAAAGTAGAAAGAAATGTAATGTTTATTATACTGACTTTAATTGTTATAGTTGCTGCTTTTAATATTATATCTGGGTTAACTATTCTTATAAAAAATAAAACAAAGGAAATTGCCATTTTAAAAACTCTTGGTTTAAGCAACAAATCAATTAAAAAAACTTTTTTTTTAACAGGTTTTACAATAGGTTTTCTTGGGACAACTACAGGGATTTTTTTAGGCTTTATATTTGCTAAAAATATAGAGAAAATTAGAAACTTCTTATCTTCAACATTTAATATGGATATTTTCCCCTCTGATGTTTATTTCTTAGAGCGATTACCTAGCGAAACAAGTTTAAACTCAATTGTTCTTATTTTTATTTTTTCTTTAATAATTTCTGCTTTAGCATCATATCTACCAGTAACGGCAATATCTAAAATGAAAACGTTCAGAGCATTAAAATATGACTAATTATTTGTTACAAACAATAGATTTAAAGAAATCTTATGAACATAAAAATGGAATTATAGATCTATTTAGCAAAGTAAATATAAAAATTAAACGCGGAGAATTAGTAGCTTTAATTGGTCCTTCAGGTTCAGGAAAGTCTTCTTTTTTACATTTACTTGCGTTGTTAGACGACCCTAATAAAGGCAAAATATTATTTAATAACAAAGACACAAAATATTTAAATGATGAAGAAAAAGATGAAATTAGAAGAAAAAAAATTTCAATAATTTTTCAAGAAAACAACTTGCTCACTGATTTTACAGCAATAGAAAATGTAATCATGCCTTTAATTATTAGAGGAGAAAACAAGTCTTCTTCTATTACAAAAGCTACTAAAATATTTAGAAAAGTAAAAATTCACAACAGAATAAATCACTTTCCAAACGAATTATCAGGAGGAGAACAACAACGTGTGGCTATAGCTAGAGCTTTAATTACCGAGTCCGAGTTAATTCTAGCTGACGAACCAACAGGAAATTTAGATTTCAAAACATCATTAGATATATTTTCTTATTTTCTTAAATTAAAAAAAATGAACAAAGCGGTTATATTTGCAACTCACAATAGAGAACTTGCTAACATGGCTGATTATAAGTTGAGTATTTCAAAAGGTGATATAAAACGTGTGAATGCACGTTACTAACAAAGAATTTAATAACCTAAAAATACATACTCAATATTCAATTTGTGAAGGCGCAGTAAAAATAGATGAACTAGCCAACTACTGCAAACTAAACAAAGTTAAAGCAATTGGATTAGCAGACTCTTATAATCTCTGTGGAGCTTTAGAATTTGCCGAAAAAATTAGCAAAGTTGGAACACAACCAATCATAGGCACCCAAATCAATTTATCTAATGAAAAGATTATTGGAAAAATTTCTATATATGCCACGTCTGAAAAGGGATATAAAAATCTAACAAAATTATCATCTTTAAGTTATCTTAAAAATAAAAATTTAAACGAACCAAGCTGCACCGCAAGTGATTTAATAGCTAATAGTGAAGATCTAATTATCCTGACCGGCAATTATAACGACTTTTTTGGAAAACTTTTTAATGCTAACAAAATTAAAAACATAAGAGATATAATTAAGAATTTATCAGAAGTTTTTAAAGATCGAATTTATATTGAAATTCAAAGACACGAAGAACCATATGAAAAAAATTTTGAGAATTTCTTGTTTAGTATTTCTTCAAATTACAATTTGCCTCTTATAGCATCTCAAGAAGTTTTTTATTTAGAACCTGATATGGTAGAGGCTCATGATGCTTTATTGTGTATAGGTCAAAAAAAAGTTATAGACGATCCAAATAGGCTTCGTATGAGCAAGCATCATTATCTTAAAAAAGATGAAGAAATTAAAAAAATTTATTCAGATATTCCTGAGGCGCTTATAAATAATTATAATTTTCCATTAAGATTTAATTTTAAGCCAAAAAAATCTAAACCAATTTTACCTTCTATATCTAATAACAAAAATATTTCTCCGGTAAAGGAACTCACTTCTCAAGCTAGTAAAGGTTTAGATTTCAGATTAAAAAATTATATTTTTAAAAAAAATAAAGAGAAAAATCAATTAGAAATAAAAAAGATTTACGAAGACAGATTAAATCATGAATTGGAAATTATTAATTCAATGGATTATTCGAGTTATTTTTTAATAGTTTCGGATTATATCAAATGGTCAAAAAAAAATTCAATCCCTGTCGGTCCTGGTAGAGGCTCAGGAGCAGGTTCTTTAGTGGCTTATTGTTTGGATATAACAGATTTAGATCCTATAGAGTTTAATCTAATATTCGAAAGATTTCTAAATCCTGATAGAATATCAATGCCGGATTTTGATATAGATTTTTGCGAGGAACAAAGAGATAAAGTTTTTGAATATTTAAAATCAAGATATCAAGATGGTGTAGCTCATATTATTACTTTTGGTAAACTAAAGGCAAGAATGGCTCTAAGAGATGTCGGAAGAGTTTTAGGATTACCATACGGACATGTAGATAAAATTTGTAAAATGATCCCATTTGATCCGTCTAGGCCTTTAACACTTCAAGAGTCAATAGATAGAGAACCAAGATTTAAAGAAGAAATAAAAAACAGCAGTAAGGTAAAAAAACTCATAGATCTTTCGTTAAAATTAGAGGGTCTTAATAGGAACATGGCTACACATGCAGCTGGTGTAGTAATCGCTGGTAATACACTAGCTGAACAATTTCCGCTTTATATAGATCATAGTTCCAATCTTACTCTACCATCTACTCAATATGACATGTACTCATCAGAAAATGCAGGATTGGTTAAATTTGATTTACTAGGTCTTAAAACTTTAACAGTTATAGATAAAACTTTAAAAAGACTTAAATTAAAAAAAATAGATTTGAATATAGATAAAATAAACCTTGAAGATAAAAATGTTTTTAATCTTTTATCTACAGGAGAGACCACCGGCTTATTTCAATTAGAAAGCACAGGAATGCGTGAAGCAATAAAGCAAATGAAGCCAAATAAATTTGATGATATCATTGCTTTAGTTGCCTTATATCGTCCAGGACCTATGAGCAATATACCAATTTATAATGATTGTAAAAATGGTATTAAGACTCCGGATTATATTCATCCAATTTTGGAAAAAATACTTAAACCCACTTATGGAATAATTATATACCAAGAACAAGTAATGCAAATAGCACAGAAACTTGCAGGTTTCACAGCAGGTGAAGCAGACATATTAAGAAGAGCAATGGGTAAGAAGAAAAAAGCCGAACTAGATAAACAGAAAGAAAGATTTGTAGACGGCGCTATAAAAAATGGAATTAAAAAAGATGTAGCCAACTATGTTTTTACTAAAATAGAACCTTTTGCTCAATATGGTTTTAACAAAAGCCATGCAGCAGCCTACGCATTAATTGCATATCAGACAGCTTTTTTAAAGACATATCACAAAGAAGATTTTATAGCCGCTACTATGTCAACTGAACTAACTAATACTTCTAAATTAAGAGAGTTTGTAGAAGAATTAAAAAGATTAAAAATTGAAATTGTAAGACCAGATATTAACAATTGCTTTGCAGAATTTAAAGCTGAAAAAAATAAAATTTATTATGGACTAGGAGCTATTAAAAATGTTGGTTTTGAAGCAATATCAAACATTGTTTTAGAAAGAGAAAAAAATGGCAAGTTTGACTCCTTAAATGATTTTATCAATAGAGTAGACGCTAAAGATGTAAATAAATTGCAATTGGAAGGATTAGTTAAATCTGGAGTATTTGATAAATTTAGCATTGATAGAAGTAAAATTTTTAATTCTATACCAAAAATAATTCAACAAATAAAAAACATCAACGAGGACAAACAAAATAATCAAACAAGTTTGTTTGACTCGAGCTCTGTTAAAAATGACTTTGATTATACAATTACTAAAAAGTGGTCTAAAAAAGAACTATTAAACGAAGAATTTAAGTCTTTAGGTTTTTATATATCTGACCATCCATTAAATGATTATGATGAAATTTTTAGTCAATTAAAAATTGTTTCTTATACAGATTTTTTAAATAGTCCTAACTCAGAAGCACTTGTTGCTGGTACCATAATGTCTATTCAAGAAAAAAAAAGTGCAAAAGGAACTCCTTTTGCTATTGTAAAATTTAGTGACAACTTGGGAGAATTTGAACTTTTTTTATTTGCTGAAATTCTAATTAGCAATAGAGATAAAATTCATGAGGCAGAATCTTTTATTTTAACACTTCATAAAGACAAATCACCCAATGACCCAACTCAAAGAAGAATTAATGTTAAGAAAATATTTAGCCTTGAAGACATGATAAACAAACCCTATACCCAAGTGACTATTGAACTTAAAGAGCACCACAACATTGAGGAAATCAAGAGAATTTTAAGCTATGCGGGTCAAACCCAAATAAGACTAATTTTTAACGAAAAAAATAAGAAAATTCATTATAATTTGAAGAACTTTAGAAAATTTGACTTCGATCAATTGAAAACTATTAAAAATAAGGAATATGTTAAAAAAATAACAGTATAGAAGGTTGATTTTTTAAACCCGTTGTATATATCAGTATTTAATTTCGCACACAGTTTTAGGGGCATTGCCCTCCCGGTCCATTAATTTGGAGCAACTGTGGTGGATTAACCGGAAAAAAAATATGAACGTACCTAAGATAGATATAAAACAACTTTTAGAAGCAGGCGTGCATCTAGGTCACAAAACCTTAAGATGGAATCCAAAAATGAAGCAATATATTTTTGGAGAAAAAAATTCAATACATATAATTGATCTAACCCAAACAGTTGATTTTTTAAAGAACGCGCTAGTTCAAGTACATAAAACTATATCAAGTGGAGGAAAACTACTTATAGTCTCCACAAAAAAACAAGCATCTGAACAAGTTAGTGATTTATCTAAAGAGACAGGACAGTTTTATGTTAATTATAGATGGCTAGGAGGCATGCTTACAAATTGGAACACAATTCAAAATTCAATTAAAAGATTAAAAAAACTTAACGAACAATTATCAAAAGAAAACACCGGATTTACAAAAAAAGAAATGCTAAAATTTGGTAAAGAAAAAGAGAAATTAGAAAGATCTTTAGGAGGAATAGTTGAAATGAAAAAAACTCCAGATCTAATTTTTATTATTGATACTAATATAGAGTCTCTTGCAGTAGCAGAAGCTAAAAAATTAAAAATTCCCATAATAGCTGTTTTAGATACTAATTCTGACCCAACAGGGATTAATTTTCCAATTCCAGGCAATGATGATGCGAGACGATCAATTAATCTTTATTGCGACTTATTAAAAAATACAATTAAAGACGCAGAAAAATTTATTAAAGATGCTGAGCCTAAAGATATAAAAATTCAAGAAAAAAAAACATCAAATAAAAAAAAGTAGCTCTACCAACTAATTAAATGTCAGATAAAGATTTATTAAATAATATAAAAAAATTAAGAGAAATGACAGGAGTGGGGTTTAAAGATTGTAAACTTGCCTTAGACGATTCAAATGGGGATATAGAAAAATCAATTGAATACTTAAGAAAAAAAGGTATTGCTAAGGCATCAAAAAAAATGAGCCGAACAGCTTCTGATGGATTAGTTTTAGCAAAAGAAGACAATGGTGAAATTTGTATGATTGAAATAAATAGTGAAACCGATTTCGTTGCAAAAAATAAAGATTTTATAAATTTTTGTAAGCAATTATTAGATATAAGTTTTTTATGTAAAGGAGAGTTAGATAAAATAAATAATTTCAAAATGAAAGACAATATTTTAGTTAAAGATAGTCTAGTAAACTTAATTGCAAAAATTGGTGAAAAAATTACCATGAGAAGATCTATTTTTTTTGATAAAATAGGTGGAACAAATTTTTTTTATGTTCATTCAGCCGTAGAAAAAAATATAGGTAAAATTATTTCTTTAGTAAAATTAGATGGAATAACTAAAGGAAAAAACGATGATATTGGAAACAAGATATCAATGCATATTGCTGCATCTAATCCACTAGCTATTGACAGGAAAGGAATAAAAAAAGAAATCATAGAAAAAGAATTGGAAATTATTAAAGCAGAAATAACAAATTCCGGCAAAAGTCCTGATATAGCAGAAAAGATTTCAAAAGGAAAAATTGAAAAGTTCATTAACGATAATAGTCTATTGCACCAAGTTTGGATAATGGATCCCAAAAAAAAAGTTTCAGATATCTTAAAAGAGTGTAAAATTGACCAAGAAATTAAAGTATTAAAATTTGAAAGATATAAAGTTGGCGAAGGAGTTTAATAAATGAGCTCAGAGTTTAACGAAAAAAACTATTCCTCAAAAATGGAAAAAAGTATCCAATCCTTTAAAAAAGATATTTCAACTCTAAGAACTGGTAGGGCAAATCCTGCTATGCTTGATACAATTAAAGTAGATGTTTACGGCCAATTAATGCCTATAGAACAACTTGCAACTGTGAGTGTTCCTGAAGCAAGATTAATATCAATTCAAGTATGGGATAAAGCAAATATATCTTTATTAGATTCAGCAATTCAAAAATCAGATTTAGGAATTAACCCTCAAATTGATGGGCAAATAATTAGATTAAGAATTCCAGAACTCACGGAAGAAAGAAGAAAAGAGTTTATCAAAATTTTAAAAAACATGGGGGAGAAGGGAAAAGTTTCAATCAGAAATATCCGAAGAGAAGCAAATGAAGATCTTAAAAAAAAACTTAAAATAAAAGAGATTACAGAAGATCAAAGTAAAAATTTTGAAAAAAATATACAAAAATTAACAGATGATAATATTACTGGTATTGAAAAAATATTAAGCCAAAAAGAAAAAGAGATTTTGCAAATATGAATAAACTCAACCACGTTGCCTTTATTATGGACGGTAATGGCAGGTGGGGGAAAAAAAGAAATAAAGGAAGAAATTACGGCCACTTTAAAGGTGTAGAAGTAGTAAAAAAAATTGTAAAAAAATCTGTAAAATTTAAAATACCCATTGTAACTTTTTATGTATTTTCAACTGAAAATTGGAAAAGACCAAAATCAGAAATAAATTTTTTATTTAAATTAATTATTGATTATTTTGATAAAGAACTAAAAAAAGTAATTTTAAACGGAATAAGAATTAAAATTATTGGTAAAACAACGAAATTACCAAAAAGAATAAAGCATTCTCTCAAAAAAGTTTGTGAACTTACAAAAAAAAATAGAAAAATTACAGTAAATTTGGCAATTAATTACGGCTCTAAGAATGAAATAGTTGAAGCGGCTAGGAAGGTTAAAAAAAACTTAAGTGAAAAAACAATTAAACAAAATTTATTTACTAATAATTTACCGGATCCAGATATCTTAATAAGAACTGGAGGACATAAAAGATTAAGTAATTTTATGTTATGGCAATTAGCCTATACTGAGATTTATTTTATTGATAAACTATGGCCTGATTTTAATGGGGCGGATTTAAAAAAAATTGTAAATGATTTTAAGAAGACTAAAAGAAATTTTGGAGCTATTTAATATGAAAAAAAATTTAAAACTTAGAATTTTAACTTCTTTAATATTAATACTTATTTTATTTTTAATGACAATTAATACTTATTTCTTAGGTTATTTTTTGATTATTGCTGGCATTATCTCATTAATTGAATTTTTCAATATGAGTCTTATAATTTTTAAGAAAAGTAAAACTACCCAATTATTTTACAATATTTTATTTATCATTTACATTTTCATTTTCGCTTCTGCCTTTATAGTTTTTTCTTCTTATTTACATTTAAAAATTTTGTTATTTACAATTTTGCTTACTTGTATCGCTTCCGATATTGGAGGTTTTGTAATCGGTAAATTTTTAAAAGGACCTAAATTAACAAAAATTAGTCCCAATAAGACAATATCAGGCTCTATCGGGTCTTTATTTTTCTCAGCAGCTTTTATTTTATTTCTATTTTATTATCTTACAGAAAATATAAATTTCTATGTTTTAATAATAGGTCTTTCAACATCTGTCGGTAGTCAATTTGGAGATTTATTTTTTTCATACTTAAAAAGAAAATCCAATTTAAAGAACACAGGCAACTTTTTACCAGGCCACGGTGGAGTACTTGATAGAATTGATGGAATTTTATTAGGAGTGCCAGTTGGTTTTTTATCTATTATTTTGATTTACTAAAAATGAAAAAATATATTTCTATCTTAGGTTCAACTGGCTCAATAGGCTTAAATACTTTAAAAATTGTAAGAAAAAAAAAAAATTTATTTCAAGTGAATTTATTAGCAGCTAATAAAAACTTAAAATTAATATACAAGCAAATTGACGAATTTAACCCTAAAATATTTATAATTAATAATTTAAAAGTTTGTGAAATTGTTAGAAAAAAATATAAAAAAAAAAAAATAAAAATATTCCATTCTTTCAACTTTAATAATAACATGCTTAAGAAATCTGACATTACTATAGCTGCTATTCCAGGAATAGCTGGATTAGATCCAACATTAAGATTAATCACAAAAAGTAAAAAAACATTATTAGCAAACAAAGAATCTATAATATGTGGATGGAATTTGATAAAAAAAGTATCGTTAAAATATAATTCAAAAATAATACCCATTGATTCAGAGCACTTCTCAATAATGAAACTCTTAGAAAATCATAAAATTGAGTCAATAAGAAAGATTTATTTAACAGCATCTGGAGGTCCTTTTCTTAATTACAAATTATCTAAGTTTAGTAAAGTAAAACCTAAAGATGCCATAAAACATCCAAAATGGAAGATGGGAAAAAAAATATCAATTGACTCCTCTAACTTGATGAACAAATTATTAGAATTAATTGAAGCACAAAAAATTTTTTCAATTAATATAAAAAAAATAGATATTGTAATTCATCCTGAGTCTTTAGTTCATGCGATTATTGAATTAAAAAATGGATTATTTAAATTCATATATCATGAGACAACAATGACAATTCCTTTGGCAAATGCAATTTTTGGTGACGAGCTAGAAATATCTGATTTTGTTAAACCTAAACTGAACAATAAAAATACTTTTAATTTAAAAAACTTGAACTTTTTAAATGTAGATAAACAGAAATTTCCATTGTTTAAGCTCAAAAGTAGATTAAATGAGTACAACTCTACCCCAATAATTATAAATGCGGCAAATGAAATATTAGTTGAACAATTTCTTAATAAAAAAATATCTTTTAACTCCTTTTATAGGTATTTATTACAGATACTGAATGATAGAAATTACAAAAAATATGCTGTAAAACTACCTAAAAATATTAATCAAATTTATGAAATAGACCGATGGTCAAGAAATATTATGAAAAACAAAATATTGAGAAAAACTAATGCGTAAATTCCTACTTATATTATTTTTTCTTTTTTCGTATAGCACAACGATTTTGGCCGAAACAATAAAAAAAATTGAAATTTATGGCAATAAAAGAGTGAGTGCCGAGACCGTTAAAATATATGGTGAAATTAAATTAAATAAGGATTACTCGGAAAAAGATCTTAATGAAATATTAACTAATTTATATTCTACGAACTTTTTTGAAGATATAAAAATAAATATATCTAATGGTATTTTAAAAATTAATCTTGTTGAGTATCCAGTTATTAATGAACTAATCATCCTAGGTGAAGCAAGCAACAAAGTTAGAGAACAAATTAAAAAACTCATTAAATCTAAGAAAAAAAGATCATTTATCAAAAGCAATCTTTCAGAGGATTTGGAAATTATAAAAAAACTTTACGCCTCTATAGGGTTCAATTTTACTAAAGTAGAAACTAAAACGAAATTATTAAGCGGTAATACAGTCGATGTAATTATTGAAGTAGATAGAGGCAATGTCTCAAAAATTTCTAAAATTTCATTTATAGGTGACAAAAAAGTTAGAGAAAGAAGATTGAGAGATATTATTGCAAGCGAAGAAGATAAGTTTTGGAAGTTCATTTCAAAAAATACTAGATTTAATGACGAAATTGTTAAATTAGATATAAGATTGTTAAACAATTATTTTAAATCAATAGGATATTATGATGTAAAAGTTACTTCACAATCAGCAGAGTTAAGCAATACAGGTGAAGTAGAGTTAACTTATTCGATTGATGCTGGAGATAGATATGTAATTAATAAGATTTTGATTAATACAGACTCAGTTTTTGATGCAAAATTATTTTATCCATTAAATGATAAATTCAAAACCAATGTAGGAAAATACTATTCTCCATTTATAATTAAAAAATTACTTGAAGATATCGATGAATTGATTGAAAATAATAATTTACAATTTGTTGAACACAATGTTGAAGAAATAATAGAAGGCAAGAATATTGCTATAAAATTCAATATTAATGAAGGAGATAAAATTCTCGTAGAAAGAATAAATATACTTGGTAACAATGTTACTAATGAAGCAGTTGTAAGAAGTGAGCTATTGTTAGATGAAGGTGATCCTTTTACTAATTTGAATTTAGAAAAATCGATCGCTCAAATTAAATCTAGAAATATATTTAAAAGTGTTAATTACGAAGTTTCTACAGGAACTTCAAACAATCTAAGAAATATCAACATTATCGTCGAAGAAAAACCAACTGGTGAAATAAGTGCAGGCGCAGGTGTAGGAACTAATGGAGGTTCATTTGCTTTTATAGTCAAGGAAAATAACTGGTTGGGTGAAGGAAAAAGAGTTAGTTTTGATATAAGTGTTGATGCAGATTCATTAAAGGGTACTGTAAACTATTCCGACCCTAATTATGATTTTTTAGGAAATGCACTAAACTATTCACTAAGTAGCACATCAAATGACAAGCCAGACCAAGGATATGAAAATACACTTTTTTCAGCAGCCGTAGATACTTCTTTCGAACAATATAAAGATATATTTGTCACTTTAGGATTATCTGCGTCTTTAGATGATCTTAAAACGGAAAATAATGCTTCCTCTTCATTAAAAAAACAAAGTGGAAATTTTACCGAGGTAGCAGGCGTATATGGTTTTATGTATGATCAAAGAAATAGAGCATTTATGCCGACTGATGGATCAATCGTAAGTTTTCGACAAGTTTTACCGATTTATGCAGATAAATCATTTATAGGAAACACTTTTTCTGCAAGTACTTATGAAACTATTACAGAAAATGTTATCGGAGCTGGAAAAATTTATTTATCAGCCGTAAATGGAATAGGTTCAGATGACGTCAGGATAAGTAAAAGAAAATTTATACCAGGAAAAAGACTAAGGGGTTTTGAGAGAGGTAAAGTAGGACCTGTTGATGGAAATGATCATATAGGGGGTAATTACGCTGCAGCAGTAAATTTTGAAGCTAATCTTCCAAATTTTTTTCCAGAGTCTACCAATACTGAAGCTCAACTGTTTTTAGATATGGGAAATATTTGGGGAGTTGACTATGATGCTAGCATTGACGATAGCAGCAAATTAAGGTCATCTACAGGGGCTGCTATTAGTTGGATTTCTCCTATAGGACCCGTTTCATTTATTTTTGCAAGAAACATAACAAAAGCTTCTACAGACATAACAGAAAGTTTTAACTTTAATTTAGGAACAACTTTTTAATGAAAATTTTAAAAATTATTACATTTACGTTAGTAATTTCTTTATTTCACCAAAATTATTTATTATCTGACATACCGCATTTCTTAGATTTTAAATTCATATTAAATCAAAGTGATGCCGGTAAAAAAGCTCAGGATCAATTAAAAAAAAAATTAAATGATGGGTTATCAAAACTTAAAAAAGATGAGGGGTCCTTACGTGAAAAAGAAAAAGAAATTATTAAACAAAAAAAAGTAATATCCGCAGATGAATACAAAAAGAAAGTTACAGATCTTAGAAGTAAAGTAAACAAGCTTCAAAATGATAGAAAAGCGTTATTCGACAACGTCGCCAAAATGAGATCAAAAGCTAAGAATGAGTTATTAAAAAATTTAAATCCGATAATCACAGAATATATGAATGAAAAGAAAATAAGAATGGTAGTTGATAAAAAAAGTTTATTATTGGCTGATGAAGGTCTAGATATAACTAAAGATATAATGAAGATATTAAATAAAAAATTGAAATCAATTAAATTAAATTAATTTTTTGATGAAAGAAGTTACTTTTTTTAAAAAAAAAAAATCATACTTAATTAATTCTCTCTTTTTAAATATAGACAAAAAGAACAAGGATCAGATAAACGATATAAAATCTTTGGCTAATTCTGGCAAGAATGATTTAACATTTTTTGATTCTTTAAAATATAAATCTCAAGCTTATTCCACAAAAGCTAATTATTGTATTACTACAAAAAAGCTTGAAAAATTTCTACCAAAAAAAACAAATAAAATAATTGTTAAAAATGTTTTATTTGAATTGGCTAAAGTTTTGAAAAAAATTTACCCAGACGCAGATATTGATTATCCTGATATGTCTTTAAAATCAGTATCCAATAAAATGAAAAAAGGTGTAAAATTTAGTAACAATGTTTTAGTTGGTAAAGGTGTTAAAATTGGTAAAAATACAAAAATTGGAGCTAATTCAATAGTTGAGCATAATGTTGTAATTGGAAAAAATTGTGTAATTGGTTCTAATACAGTTTTAAAAAATACTATTTTAGGAGATAATGTTGTGATTCAAGATGGTTGTAAAATTGGGGTAAAGGGATTTGGTTTTATTCCCTCAAAAGAAAAAAATTTTAAAATTCCCCACATTGGTAGAGTAATAATAAAAGATAATGTTGAAATAGCATCTGGTTGCACAATAGATCGTGGATCTGTTGATGATACAGAAATAGGAAAAAATACTTATTTAGATAATCAGGTTCATATTGCTCATAATGTAAAAATAGGATCCAATTGCATGATAGCAGGTCAAGTTGGTTTTGCAGGAAGTAGCAGTATAGGCAATAATGTTTCTATAGGTGGTCAAGCAGGAATTTCAGGGCATTTAACTATAGGAAATAATGTAAAAATAGGAGGTGGAAGTGGAGTTATAAAAGATATTTCAGACAATCAAATTGTAATGGGTTATCCAGCAGTTCCATTTAAAGAATTTATTAAGAATTGGAAAAAACAATGAACGAAACAGAAATAGATAAAGAAAAAATTAAAAGTTTACTCCCACACAGAGAACCAATGTTGTTAATCGATAAATTGACTAAAATAGTTCCTCTAAAATCAGCAACAGCAATTATGTACGTAAAAAAAAATGGTTTTTACGTTCAAGGACATTTTCCAGGACAGCCTGTAATGCCTGGAGTTTTAATAGTAGAAGCATTTGGTCAGTCTGCTGCAGCCTTAACAGCACATGGCATCGACCCAAAAGAGTATGCAAACAAATTAGTTTATTTAATGAGCGTCGATAAAGCTAGATTTAGAAATCCAGTTATTCCTGATTGTGAGTTACATTTAGAAATTGAAGCTGTTAGATCCCATGGAAGAGTTTGGAAATATAAAGGTACAGCAAAAGTTAATGATAAAAGAATGGCAGACGCTGAGTGGTCAGCAACTATAGTTGATAAAAATAAATGATACATAAATCTAGCGTAATTGACTCCAAAGCCAAAATTTCAGAAAATGTTAAGATTGGTCCCTTTTGTTATGTTGGTCCCAATGTGGTTCTTAATAAAAACGTCGAACTAGTATCGAATGTACATATTGAAGGTAATACAAACATTGGCAAAGGCACTAAAGTTTTCCCATTCGCTAGTATTGGAACTCAGCCACAAGATTTAAAGTTTAAGAATGAGAAGAATAGTCTTGAAATAGGAGAAAATAATTTAATTCGTGAATATGTAACAATAAATCCTGGGACCGAAGGTGGTGGCTCTAAAACAATTATAGGAAATAATTGCTTGTTAATGATTTCTTCACACGTGGCTCATGATTGTAAAATTGGAAACAATGTTATTATAGCCAATAATGTTCCACTAGGAGGACACGTTACAATAGAGGACTCAGTTGTTATCGGGGGGAACTCTGCTGTTCAACAATTTACAAGAATAGGAAGATTAGCAATGATTGGTGGTATGACAGGTGTATTAAAAGATGTCATACCTTTCGGTTTATCTATTGGTAATAGAAATTACTTAGAAGGATTAAACTTGATTGGATTAAGAAGAAAAAAATATGAAAATCAGAAAATTATGGGGCTAAGTAAAGCTTACAAA
>MDTB01014462.1_pt1 | contig 14638 bp, 14 predicted proteins | sample 811161 | NCBI WGS metagenome assembly MDTB01 (sample SAMN05326650, study PRJNA326480) | marine metagenome | isolation source: seawater | place: Mediterranean Sea | collected 2009
TGAAGCTACTCCAGATAAGATTATTGATGAACAACTATGTTATAAATTAATAGATCAAGCTGCAGAAATGAAAATACCAAGTATAAAATTTAATTGGAGAGGCGAACCTTTATTACATCCAAAACTACCAGAATTTATCAAATATGCTAAAATGAAAGGAATTTTAGAGACTATAATAAATACCAACGCTACTCATTTAAATGAAAAAAAATCAGAAGAATTAATTGAGGCAGGATTAGATTTAATAATTTACTCCTTTGATGGAGGTTCAAAAGAAACTTATGAAAAAAACAGACCAGGAAGGTTTAAAAAAAATAATTTTGAAGATGTCTATAAGAATATTAAAAATTTTCATCAAGTTAAAAAAAAATTATCAAGAAAGCTTCCTTATACAAAAATACAAATGATAATGACTAAAGAAACATCAAAAGAAGTTAAAAGCTTTTTTGAGTTATTCTCAGATTGTGTTGATGATGTCACGACCACTCCTTATACTGAAAGAGGTGGGAACATAAGTGATCTTAGTGAAGAAGAAGTTAAAACTTATAAAGATATTATAAAAAAAAATAATCTTCCAGAAGGCACTCACTACATAAAGGATATTTTTGGAAATATACAAGTATCAAATGGAAGAATTCCATGCGAACAGCCATATCAAAGACTTCTGGTGACCTATGAAGGTAAAGTCGCGATGTGTTGCTACGATTGGGGTGCAAAACATCCCGTTGGTTTTGTAGACAAAAAATCATTTAACAATCAGAAAGATTATTTAACTGTCATGGAGCAAGTAGAAAAAAGAAAAAAAGGATTTGAATTACTTAAAAATATAAAAATGCCAGAGGCAATGAATGAACCAAAAAAAGAAATTAAAAATATAAAAGAGATTTGGTTTGGCAAGGAAATCGACGGGATTAGAAAAAAACATTTGTGCAATAATGCTGATGACATAAAAATTTGTTCAAAATGTACTTTTAAAGATGTTTTTAAGTGGGTTTAACAAAAAATGTTTATATTTTTGAATATCGTATCAAAAATTCTAAATTTTTTTTTATTTTTATTAATTTATCTTATTTTAAACCAAAAAAACATGACTTTATAATTTATGATCCAATTAATAGCTTGTATTTGAAAAAGAAACTTTCAAAATTTGGTAAAGTTTTTGTATACAATAACAGAAATATTTCTTTAAATTTTTACGTATTTTTTTCTACAATTAAAAATTATGGATTTTATAATTTAAAAAAAAATTACAAAAATTCTTTGTTTAAATTCTTGTCACCTAAAATTATAATAACTTTTATGGACACAAATCCTTCTTTTTACTTATTAAAAGAAAATTTAGATATTAAAAATTTAAAGACAATTTGTATTCAAAATGGTCAAAGAAATAAAAAAAATTTTTCAAATTTTAAAAAAGAATTTAAAAGTAATTATAGTTGTGATTATTTTTTTATCTATTATGATCAATATAAAAATCTATACAATGAATATATAAATTGTGATAAAATAAAATTTGTCACAATTGGTTCCTTTGTTAATAACGAATATCCATTACAAAATTTAAAATCTAAAAAAGAATTTTTAGATATAATTTATATATCTCAATTCAAAGAAAAACAAATTGGAGATTATGAGTACAATCATGAAAAAAAAATTTTAAATATTTTACAAAAATATATAAAAGAAAAAAAAATTAATTTAATTATAGGTTTAAAAAGTTTTGCTGAGAACGGTATCAATATAAATTTACTTGAAAGAATTATTTATGGATTAAATAATATCAAAAAAATTTATAAAAAGCATTTCATAAACAATGAAAATGTTAAGCTAGTTGGTAATAATAGAAAAAATAACAATTATTACAATTTAGATAAAGCAGATTTAGTCGTATTTGAGTCATCCTCTCTAGGATTAGAAGCTGTAGCAAGAGGAAAAAAAGTTTTATCAATACCAATAGAAAAGAAGAATTTATATTCTGGTAAAGAAAATTATTTTCAGGATCAATTTATTTGTGACATCTTTGATCAAAATAGCTTGGAAAAAAAAATTGACTATTTTTTACATTTAAATCAAAGTGAATGGTTAGAAACAATAAATAAGAGCATATTAAATATGGTTTACGATGCAGAAAATAAAAAGTTTATGCAGGTCATAAAAAATAATCTATGAAATTTATATCTGAAATAGCATCTTCCCATAATGGTAATATTAATGATGTGATTTTTTTGACAAAAACGCATCTTCAGTCAAAATCAGATTATATTAAATACCAAATTTTTAAAACTGAAAATCTATATGAAAAAAAAGAGATAGAATTTAAAGAATATAAAAAATTAGAGATCAATTATAAATCATGGGAAAAGGTAATTAATAAATTTAAAAAAAAAACAAATGTAATTTTAGAACCTTTTGATCATGAAAGTTATAATTTTTGTGAAAAATTTTCAAAAAATGTATCGATTAAGATTTCAACATCTGAAACTGATAATCCTCATTTGATTATTAAAGCACTCAAAAACTTTAAAAAGGTTTTTTTAAATTTTTCGGGATATACAATCGAGGAAATTAAAATATTATTAAAAAAAATATATTCAAAAAAGTATAAAAAAAAGTTAGTTTTAATGTACGGATTTCAATCTTATCCCTCTAAAATTGAGAACTACAGAACAAGTTTATTTGATTATTTTAAAAAAAAAAATTTTACTTTTGGTTTTGCTGATCATTCAATTTATGGATTATCAAATGATTTAATAACAAGTTTATTTGTATCAATAAATAAAAAATGTTCATATTTTGAAAAACATGTGTGCAAAAATATTAAGAAAAAGCCCGATGATTATATTGCTTCTATAGAGATCCAAGATTTAAAAAAATTAATCTTAATCACAAATGATTATAAAAAAATAATAAAAAAAAATAATAAAAATTTTCACAATAGGGAGAAAACCTATGTTACAAATATGCATAAGAAAGTATTTTTAACTAAAAAATTGGAAAAAGGTGAAAAATTAAATTTAAACTCAGTAAAATTTCTAAGAACTAGGAAAAATGGATTTAGAAGGATAGATATTCTTGGAAAAAATCTCTATGCAAAAAAATTAATTAAAAAAGACAGTTTCCCAACTTTACAAAGCTTTGTTAAAAAATAAAAAAATTAATCGACTTTTAAAAAAAGAAAAAATTGGAATTTTTATAATTTCAAGAATGCTTTCTCAAAGACTCAAAAAAAAAGCAACATTAAAAATTCTAAACAAGACCTTATTAGAGATTATTATTATGAGATTACAAAAAGACTTCAATAATGAAAATATTTATATTTGTACAGCAAATGATAAATTTAAGAACTTTTATAAACTGCTATCTAAATCCTATAATCTAAAAATATTTTTTGGATCTGAGGACATAGTTCTTAAACGGATAATTGATTGTATGAATAAATTTAATCTTAAACATTTTGTTAGAGTAACCGCAGACAATGTTTTAATTAACAATTATGCAATTAAAGAAATGTTAAAATCACATATTAAAAATAAAAGTGATTATACTTTTTCGGACTCACTACTACCAGGAACCGAGTCAGAAATATTTTCTTTAAAATCTTTAAAATCTATATACAAAAATGTGTTAGATAGAAAATCTACAGAATTTTTGTCATATTATTATTTAAAAAGTAAATTTAAAAAAAAATCTATAAAATTTAGCAAATCAATTAAGAATGAAAACCTTTATAATATAAGTATTGATTACAAAAAAGATTTTATTTTATTAAAAAGGCTGATTAAGTTTTATAAAAGTTTTTTCATTAAAAAAAAGGAAATAGCTTTCTTTGTTAAAAAATATTCAAAAAAAAAAAAAATTAAAACTAAAATACCTTTGGTGACAAAAAATTATGATGTTAGGTTAAAATCAGAACTTAACAGTAAAAAAAGATATCTTGAGATACTAAATTAATTATGTTTAAAGAAGTTTTTCAATTATTTAATTTTTTAAATAAACAGCTAAAAAAAAAAGTTGTCCTATTCTTCTTTTTTTTAATAATTGCATCTCTTCTAGAATTATTATCCATCGGCATTATATTTCCAAGCTTAAATTATTTAGTAAATTCAGAAAACAAAAGTTTTGACTTTATATTTAGCTATTTTTTAAGTAACGAGTCTTTAACAACTAAAAATAAATTATTAATTTTTTTGGCGATTTACTTTACAATTGTAAGCTCAAAAACATTTTTTATGATTTTTTTTACTTGGTGGAGAAACAATCTCGTTTACTACATAGAAAATAATCTATCAATCAATCTTTATAGAAATTACCTTCATCTTAATATCGCTAGGTTTAAAGAGGTAAATTCTTCAGAGCTTACAAAAAATATTATTATGGAAATCAAAAAAGCAAGATTAATTATTGATATTTGTTTAAAATCACTTATTGAAATTATTTCAATAATTTTAATAACTATAATCTTACTTTATTATCAACCTTTAGCCACTTTGATAGTCTTAGGTTTTGTTTTAGTAATTTTATTTTTATTTTTACTCATTTTTAAAAAAAAATTATTTCAATTTGGAAAAGGAGACATAACTTTTACAGGAAAAATTTTTAAATCTTTACAGGATGGACTTAATTCAATTAAAAGTATTTCGATTCATGGTAATCAAAATTATTTTGTAAACTCTTTTGCAAAATTAAATGAAAAAAGAGTTAATATTCTTAGAGATATGACAACAATTAATGAAAATATAAGAAATGCTATAGAATTTTTAGCAATTCTTTTATTGGTATTCATAATTTTAATTTTACTTAAATATGATGATAATATTCAAAATTTAATCCCATCGTTAACTCTATTTGGTGCGGCACTCTATAGATTAATGCCAGCAACTAACAGATTAATAAATTATATAAATGCATTCGAATCTTCAAAACCCGCTATACAGCTATTAAATAAACATTTTAATAGAAAGGAAAAAAATGACCAAATAAAATCAAAAAGTAAATTACATTTTAAAAAGAATATAATTTGTAAAAATATTTCACACTCATATTCTAAGACAGAAAAAGTAATCAATAATCTTTCCTTCAAAATTGATAAAAATGATTTCATAGCTATCAGTGGTGCTAGTGGTATCGGCAAATCAACATTATTAGATTTAATTTGCGGTATAAGGAAACCTTACAAGGGTAAAATCATTTTAGATAATAAATTTGATATTCATCTAAATGTTAATGATTGGAAAAAAAATATAGGTTACGTCCCACAATCCAGTTATATTTTAGATAGCGATATAAAAGAGAATATTATTTTTGGCAATGAAAGATTTAATAAAGAAAAACTTATAGACGCAATAACTTTTTCTAATTTAAAGATTTTTTTAAATAAAAAAAAAGAGGGTATAAATTTTAAAGTTGGTGAAGATGGATGTAATTTATCTGGTGGGCAAGCTCAAAGGTTATCTATAGCAAGAGCAATTTACAGAAGTCCTGAAATTTTAATTTGTGATGAAATTACTAACTCATTAGATAAAAAAAATGAAAAAAAAATAATAGACTCACTCATGAAATTGAGAGGAAAAATGACAATTATTTGCATTACCCATAATTTAGATATTTTTAAATCAAAATTTGTAAGTAAATATGAATTTGTAAATAAGAATAATAAATCTCAACTAGTTAAAAGAATATAAATTTTTTATAATATTATGGGAAAAAAAATACTCATTATGGGATTACCTGGTTCAGGAAAAACAACACTAGCAAGTAAATTGAAATTAAAAATAAATGCAGTTTGGATCAATGCCGATCAAGTAAGAAAAGAAGCAAACGATTGGGATTTTAGTGCTGAAGGAAGAGTTAGACAATCCTTAAGAATGAAAAAAATTTCAGATGAAATAATAGATAATGGGAAACATGTAATTGCTGATTTTATATGTCCGACACCACAAACTAGGTCAGATTTTTATGCAGATTGCCTAATCTGGATGGATACAATAAAAGAAGGGAGATTCGATGATACTAATAAAATTTTTGTGCCACCAGAAAAATTCTTTTTTCGAGTTCCAACTAAAAATGCTGATTATTGGACTGATAAAATTATAAAAAAGATGGAAGAGGAAAAAATAATTTAATTTATGATATGGTTTATACACCTAGTTAGATGGATTTTTAAATTCGTAAAATTTCCAGTTCAATTTTGTAGATTATTATATTATGACATTAAAGATGATTTATCTAACCTTGATACTTTAAAAAAAAAAAATTTTATATTAGTTATCGGCCTTCCAAAATCTGGAACTACTTTGATTGAGCAAATTCTTAGATCGCTAGGTTATCTAGATCAAGCTGCTTCACCATTAAGAATCTTTGATAATAGAAACCTCAAAAATCCTCATGATATCTCTGAAAATATGTTAAGAAGAGTGCCTAAAAATAAATTAAGTTTTTTAAAATTACATTCACATTTCAGTGAGGACAATCTGCGCTTAATTAAAAAATATAATCCAAAAGTAATATTAAGTTTTCGAAATTTAAAGGATGTTCTAATCAGTAGATATAATCATATAATTTCAGATAAAAATCATCGTCATCATGATGAAATAGTTGGTTTGGATTATAATGACGGCTTCAAAAAATCTCTAATAATTCAGAATTCTATTAATACGCCCATCAGGCCACTTGACTATTTTTTCTATTGGATAAAAAATTGGAAGAATGAAATTAAAAAAAGGCATTTAAATTTTTTAGTTTTAGATTATGAAAATTATAATTTAAATAAGAAAAAATATATTAAAAGCATAGTAAATTATATAGGTATAAAAGATATAAATATTGAAGAACTTTTAGTAAAAATCGAGTCGAATTATAGTAATATAAAAAATAATAATTTAGAAAAAAATTTAAAAAAGTTTATAAAACCTCAAACTTTTAATAAAAACTCTAATGAACTAAAAAAAAAATTGAAAAATGATGAGGTCGAAGATTTTATTTTAACAAATTTACCAAAATGATTATTGATCAAAATATACCTAGAAAAGAAAAAATAACAAGAGACCGGTTACAATTTGTTCCAGGAACAAAAATACCTCTTATGTCTGTTGTTGAAATAAGCAATTCTGGGATGTGTAATAGAAAATGTTCATTTTGCCCAAGAAGCGATCCTAATTATCCAGATATAAATGAGTTTATATCGAATAAACTTCATAAAAAAATTTTTTCTGAGCTATCGGAATTAAAATTCAATGGAATGGTTATCTATTCAGGTTATGTTGAACCATTACTGCATAAAAAAATTTATGAAAATATTGCTGAGGCTAGACATTATCTTCCAGAAGCTCAGATCGAAATTATTTCAAATGGAGATGTTTTAAATAAAATTAGATTAAAAAAACTATTTGAGGCTGGACTATCGACTTTATTGATAAGTGTATATGATGGTCCAGAAGAGGAAAAACAATTTCATCAGCTTTGTAAAGAAGCAGGATTAAGAAAAGATCAATATGTAATTAGAAACAGATATATGCCCGAAGAGTCTTCTTTTGGTTTAAATATAAGTAATAGAAGTGGAACATTAAAAAACGCAGAATATAAAATCCCTGAGGTGAAAGAAGCATTAAAGCAAGTTTGTAATTACCCCGCTTATACTTTCTTCATCGATTACAATGGTGATGTTCAAATGTGTTCGCACGACTGGGCAAAAAAGTATGTTTTGGGTAATGTAAGAAATTCCAAAATTGAGGATATTTGGTTAAATAAAAAATATAAGTTTGCAAGAGAACAACTTTTATCTTCAAAGAGAAATTTTTCGCCTTGTAATAAATGTGATGTTTCTGGTGAATTGATAGGTTCAAAACATGCAGAGGAATGGAAAAAAAATAAGTAATGAAAACATGGTTGACCAAGATAAATAGATCTAACCCTGAATTAATAGATAGATCCAAATTTCTAAGGCTTGATAAGAACGAGAGAGTTATACCTTTTGAAAAAAAATTCTTAAAAATTTTAAAAAAAAAAATTAATACTTTCAACTTAACAGCTTACCCTGACACTTTTAAAATAAAGAAATTGATATCGAAGAAGAATAAAGTGAATGTAAATAATATATTTATATCAGCTGGTTCTGATTTATCTCTTAAAACTTGTTTTGAACTTTTTACAAAGAGTAAGGATAAAGTAATTGTTCTAGAACCTACATTTGGAATGGTAGATGTTTATTGTAAATTATATAATTTAAAGCCTATTAAAATTACTTACAATAAAGATTTAATTCTTAATTATAAGAAGTTATTTGAAAACATTTCAAAGAAAATATCTCTAATTATATTAGCTAATCCTAATAGCCCGACAGGAACAATTATTGACCATGAGCAAATGATTAAAATTTTAAAAAAAACAAAAAAACTTAAAATACCTTTAATAATTGATGAAGCCTATGAGGGTTTTTTTAAAAAAAGTTATATAAAATATATAAATAAATTTAATAACTTAATAATTACTAGAACCTTTTCAAAATCTTATGGTTTGGCTGGATTACGAGCAGGATTTGCTGTCGGAAGCTCTAAAAATATAAGTCTAATGAATAAATTTAGACCAATGTATGAAATAAATTCAATATCTTGCTTGGCAATAGAGTTTTTTTTAAAAAATAGTTTTATAGTAAAAAAACATATTAAAAATATTCAACGATCAAAAAATTTTTTGATTAAAGAACTATCTAAATTAAATATTAATTTTATAAATACTCATGCAAATTTTTTTCATATAGAATTAGGTAAAAATACAACTAAATTAGAGAAAGAATTTAAGAAGAAAGGAATATTATTCAGAAAAGGTCCAGGCGTGAAACGATTTGAAAAATATTCAAGATTTAGTTTAGGCTCACTATCTCAAATGAAAAAAGTTTTACAATTAGTAAAGAATGTCCATAGAAAAAATTAGTAAAGTTCAAAGTAAATTTCTTAAAGTTTGTAAGAATTACTTATATATTGAAGGTAAAAAAAATATTGATATATCAATCAGCCCACTTTGTTTTTTTACTGTTTGGGCAGAAACACCTGGGTATTTTAAATCTTTAAGTCTTTATCAAAATAAATTTGGTTTTAACAATTTTTTCATTATAAAAAATCTAATTTCAATCTCTAAAAACCACGATTTAAACATTTTTTATAATCACGATAGAATGCCGACAGAAGAGATAAATCTGATAATTTCTTACTCTCAAAGAAATGATTTTGACAAACATGGAAACTTTACAGATAGGTTTTTCAATTTTAATTCAAAAAATAAAAATTTTTATTGGGTTTTGATATCTCTTGATAATTTTGTTCCAAAAAATATTAGAGAAAATATAGCAATTATTGCTAATAAAAAAATAATGTTTAAGTATAATTTATTTTATCTTTTTAAAAGTTTAATAAACGTGATAATAAATCAAAATTACAATTTAAATAAAATTTCTCATTTTTGCTGGAAAGAAAGTGATTTTTCATCAAAAACTTCTGATTTAATAAGGAAATTATCAAAAAAGCTCAAGATTAAAAATCTTATACTAAATTATGAGGGAATGCCTTTTCAAAATAAAATTTTAAGTGATGCAAAAAAATTATTTAGAAATATAAAAACTTTTGGATACCTTCATTGCGCGCCCTGGCCTTTACAACTAGATTTAATTTATAAAAATCAACCATTGGATAATTTGATTGTTTCGGGGTGGCAGCAGAAAAAAGTTTTAAAAAAATTTCTTGGATGGCAAAATAAAAAGATTTCTGTTATTCCATCTTTGAGATTTAATAAATCAAAAAAAAAAGAGTTTAATGGCTATTTATTCACTCCATATAAACTTGATAAAGACAATGATTATCTCAGAAGATTAGAAGAATTTTTAAAATTTAATAAAAATCAAAATTTTAGTAAAATTTTGGTAAGAGTTCACCCACTAAATCAAAAAAGTAAAAAACACATCAATTTTAAAATTGAGTGTAATCGAGTCTTATCTAAATATTTAAAGAAAAAAAATTCAAAAACAAATTCAAAATATTCAATATTCTTTGGTTCAGCAACCGGTGTTTGTATTCAGGCTCTTGAGGAGGACACAAGAATAATACATTTTCCAAATAATGAGGTAATTGATGTATTCTCAAACAAATTCTGGCCATCTTTAAAAATTAAAAAAATAGGTGAGAAAATTTACGAGTATAAAATTAAGCAAAAGCAGAAAACATTTATAGTAAAAAATGAAAAAAAAAAATTTAATAAATATTTTTTGCCTTTATTGAAAAAATGATTTTAAAAAATAAAAATATTTTTATTACTGGCGCAGGAAAGGGAATAGGTCAATCGTGTGTCCACAACTTTTTATCTAAAGGTGGATACGTTTTTGCTTTGATAAATAAAAAAAATGACAACTTAAAATTCAAAGGATTTAGTAATTTAAAAATTTATAATGGTAGCGCAGGAAATCAAAAACTAATATCTAAAATTTTTCAAGACTCAAAGAAAATTAAAAGACCTGTAAATTGTTTAGTTAATAATGCAGGATTAAGATTTAGAAAAAAATTTTTGAAAATTAAAGAAAGTGAGTTGAAAGATATTTTTGAAACAAATTTCTTTTCTCCTTTTATTATTATGCAACTTTTTTCAAAATTTTTAATTAAAAACAAGATGAAAGGATCCATCATAAATATTACTTCAATAGTAGGTGAACTTGGATTTGATGAGTTAGCAGGTTATGCAGCAAGTAAAGGAGCTTTGTCATCTTTAACTAAATCATTTGCAGCAGAAATGAGTAAATACGGAATAAATACGAACAATATAAGTCCGGGTTTTGTTAAAACTTCATTTTATCAAAAATTTAAGAAAGATAAAAAAAAATTATATAATTGGACACTTTCTAGAATACCTCAAAGAAGGTGGGGGGAGCCCCAAGAAGTTGCTGAGTTAGTATCTTTTATTTTATCAAATAAGAGTAATTATCTTAACGGAGAAACAATCACAATTGATGGTGGCTGGTCTAATGCATAGTGCTGTAGGTCTTATACCAACAAGATTTAATTCAAGAAGATTACCAGGTAAATCTATTAAATTAATTGGAGATCTGCCAATGATTATTCACACTTATCGAAGAGCTAAAATTGCAAAAAGTTTAGATGAAGTTTATATTTGTTGTGACACTAAAGAGGTATTTGACGTCGCAAAGTCATTTAAAGCTAATGTAATTCTTACTTCTAAAAACCACAAGCAAGGAGGAGACAGAATTTATGAAGCGTATAAAAAATTACAAAAAAAATTTGATCAAATAATAGATATTCAAGGTGATGAGCCTTTAATTGACCCGGTTAATATTGATCATGTCGTAAAATTTCATAGGAAAAATAAGGAATATGATATTATACTTCCTAACTTACCAACTAAATTTTCAAGAGACCCCAATTTGGTAAGACTAATTTTTAATCGATTTAAAGAGGTACTTTATTTAACTAGATCAGATACGCCTTATCATTTTGTAAGTAAAACAAACAAAATTTTTAAACATCTATCAGTTATTTCTTTCAAACCATCAGCACTAAAAAACTTTGCAGGATATTGTCATAAAAGCAAACTTGAAAATTTAGAAGACATTGAGTTGTTGAGGGCTATTGATTTAGGTCTAAAAATAAAAACATTTTCTCTTAAAGGAGATAGTTTTTCAATTGATGTAAAAAAAAATTTAATTGAAGCAAAAAAAAAAATGAAAAAAGATAAATATTATAAGCTATATAAAAATTAGAGATGATATTAAATTACAAAATTAATAAAGAAAATTTCATTGCTACTTTCTGTAGCAATAAAGAAAGCCCTGATATATTTAAAGCTATTTCGAAATTATATTGTGATAAAAAACTTCTTCTCATAATTGATAAGAAGTTGACTAAAAAATTCACAAAATTTTTATTTAAAGATTTACAAAAATGTGGACTTAAAGTAACTCTTTTGAAAGTTAATGGTTCAAAAATCAATAAAAATGAGAAATTATTATTTCAGATCATAGATAAATTAATAGAAAAAAAATTTACCAAAAAATCGGTCTTATTATCTTGTGGAGGGGGAGTTGTTGGTGATGTAGCAGCGCTGGCGAGTTCCTTATATCTCAGAGGATTGATATATTTTCATATACCTACAACTATGACTGCAATTATCGATAGTTGTTTAGGTGGAAAAACAGGAATAAATTATAAAAATATTATTAATTCAATTGGAAACTACTACCATCCACAAAATGTTTTTATTTCAAAAAATGTTATTGAATTAATTCCTCATCGAGAATTTACATCTGGTATACCTGAAATAATTAAATGTGGCTTAATCGATAACAAGAAAATTCTAAGTTTGCTTAGGTCAAATAAAGAAGATTGTTTAAGGAGAGACTATAATTTTTTATCAAAATTAATAAAATTAACTCTTCGTACGAAAGTTAAATTTTTTAAAGATGATGTTTTTGAGAAATCAAAAAGGTTGAATTTAAATTTTGGTCATACCTTTGCTCATGCCATAGAAATGGCATTGGAAAACACAAAAACTGATCTTATCAGACATGGTGAAGCTGTTGGAATTGGAATTTTATGTGAAATATTTTACACCGAAGGAAAAAGTAAAAATTTTGAATTAGTAAAAAACTTATTAAATCTTTATAATTTGCCAACAAATTTATTAGATTTAGATATAAAAAAAAATAAACCAGAAATAAAAAAAAAAATTTTTAAAAATATTTTTTTAGATAAGAAAAAAATTGGCAAATACCCAAGAATAATAAAGTTAAATAAAATTGGTAATTCAAAAATATTTGAAATGAAGAATAATAAAAAAATAAAAAGTACAATTAGTGAAGTTATATTTTAATGAAATTTTCTTATTTGATATTTGTATTTTTGAAACTAATAGACAAAATCATTTATTTTATATTTAAAAGAAGTTTTTTAATTCATTTTGGTGACTACATTAATAAAGATTTTAATAAGAAAATTGAAATCAACAATAAAGATACATTTTTTTTCACCCCAAATTATACAGTAAAATGGAGAGTGGAAACTATATTCAGTAAAGAGCCAGAAACCTTAGAATGGATCGATAGTTTTAAAGCGATTAATAATAAAACAATAATATTTTGGGATATTGGTGCAAATATTGGATTATATTCAATTTATGCAGCTCAAAAAATAGATAATATCAAAATTTATAGTTTTGAGCCATCCACGAGTAATCTTAGGGTATTAAGTAGAAATATTTTTCTAAACAACTTAAATAAAAAAATATCTATTTCTCAATTTCCTTTAACAAGTAAAAAAAATGTATTTTTAGATATGAATGAGTCAGAATTTATAGAGGGTTGGTCTATGAATTCTTTTGGAACTAAAAAAGGATACGATGGTGAGGAAATAAAAGTAAAACAAAAATATAAGATTTTTGGAACATCAATAGACAACTTAATTGAAAATGAAGTGATAGAATTACCCAATTATGTTAAGATAGATGTTGACGGCATAGAAGATTTAATTTTGGAAGGAGCTAATAAAATTTTGTCAAATGAAACACTTAAAAGCCTTTCAATAGAATTAAATGAAAATTATGAAGACCAATATAATAAAATAATTAGATTAATGGAAAATTTTGGTTTAAAGTTAAAACAAAAAAAACATGATCCAATTTATGACGATAATGAAAAATTTTCTAAAGTTTATAACTGTATATTTTCAAGATAAATGAAAATTAAAACTATTGAAAATTTTTTGACTGAAATTGATCTTAACGAGTTAAGCTCATTACAATTAAAAAATACCAGTAGAAATGATATCAATGTTTATCATAATGAAATAAATGTAAAAAATGAGATAAAAAATGACTGTATAAAAAAAGAAACTTTGGAAAGACTTCATAAGAGTTACCATTCAAAAGCAATAGAAATTCTCCAAGAACTTAATCCATCAAAAGTTCATTTATATGATTATTCTGAATTCCATATCATAGAGACTGGAGCGGATTATAAATTCCCAATACATGATGATACTCCTAATAAATTACTTAGTGGGGTAATATATTTAAAACCTCAAAATAATAGTGGAACTATATTTTATACAAATAAAAAAGGAGACGGAAAAAAAGAGATTGAATGGAAGATCAATAAAGCGGTATTTTTTTCTAGGGAAGAGAGAACAACATGGCATTCATATCAAGGTGACGGAAAATCAAATAGAATAGCTTTAGTTTATAATCTGATGACAAAAAGAATTAAAGAGGTATTCAAAACTGAAAATAAAAATTTCATATTTGGAAACTTAAGATATAAATTAAATCCATATATTTATCGTTTTTTTAAAAAAACAATTTAAATAAGGCCTTTTAATTGAAAAAAATTATAATCATTGGTGGAACAGAGTTTCTAGGTTTCCATACTGTAAATTTTTTTTTAAAAAAAAAATTTACAGTAATTGGTATTTCTAGAAATACACCAAAAAAAATTAGGGGTGTGTGTTTGGATGTTTTTGATGTTGAGTCGTTAGCTAAAAATAGTTTATTTAAAAAATATACAAATCGCATTTTAAGCAGTCACAATGCGTTTAATACAAAAGATGAAGTTGAATTTGTAAACAGAAATACCTTAAATAATATATTTAAA
>MDTB01110044.1_pt1 | contig 14638 bp, 12 predicted proteins | sample 811161 | NCBI WGS metagenome assembly MDTB01 (sample SAMN05326650, study PRJNA326480) | marine metagenome | isolation source: seawater | place: Mediterranean Sea | collected 2009
CCCACCTCTAGCGCCTATTGTCAAACAAGCATTCCCAACAGTCGTAGCAAATATTTCAAAAAATACTGAGGTTACTCTAAGAGCAAATAAATCGCCTTTTTTTGCTGCTTGAACAATTTTAAGTGAATCCCATTGAGAAATTTCTTTACCTTCAATGAACCCCATAATTCGAAATAAATTCTGTAATCCGGGTCCACTAACAATTCTCTCCGCAGACACATGACCATATAAACTTTTCAAGCGATCAAATATTTTTATTTCCAATTCAGTCATCGGGGAAAATGAAACATGTCCACCCTCAGTCGGAACCGGTAACCAGTAGTTCCCAGACCTTATCAACACCCCAACACCAAGTCCGGTTCCTGGACCAATTACTAAAATTGGAGCACCTGGTTCAGCCTCTCCTTGATGTAAAACAATGAAGTCATTTTCATTAAGGGCATTTATCGATAAACTCTGAGCGGTAAAATCATTAATTATCAATAGTGGAACCCCTAGTTCAAAAGCAAGCGCGCTTTGAGAAAAACTCCAGCCAATATTAGTTAAATTGACCACATCCGTTGTTGTCGGACAAGCAATAGCTAGACAAATCATGTTTATGTCATCATCTAGATTACTTAAGTAGTGTTTTAAAAGATCCAAAATACCTTTAAAAGAAGAGCACCTCAACTTGACAATGTTAGTCAATTTTTCTTGATGATCTTTAACGTGCGCGAAGCGCGCGTAAGTTCCACCAATATCCGCCACTACCTTGATCACTATAAAACTTTAGTCAAGAAACTTAGATACAATTTTTGCTCTTTCTAAAATGACGGAGAACAAACCAAGTTTGATATCTGAAATTGGTGCAATCCATGATCCACCGACACATGGGACATTAGGAAGCGCCAAATAATCTCTTGAATTTTTTTCTGACACTCCTCCAGTTGGACAAATTCTCCATTCCGGCAATGGTCCTTGTATGGACTTGACAAAACCAATTCCTCCGGCTGACTCGGCAGGAAAAAATTTTCCGATATTTGCTCCAAGAGACATCAGGAACATCGCTTCAGATACGCTTTGAAATCCAGGTAGCAAGGGCATATTTAAGATCTCACATGTTTGCCAGAGGGCTTTTGATGAACCTGGACTTACTACAAAATCAGCACCGGCCTCTTTAGCTACTCGCGCATCAGTGGCATTGATAACCGTTCCTGCGCCTACAATTGCTTGAGGGTAAGCCCTCTTCATTCTAGCAATAGCATCCGGCGCACAACTTGTTCGCAGAGTTACCTCAAAAACCGTCAATCCGCCGACAAATAAGGCTTCAGCTAATGGTTTAGCATACTTAATATCAGGAATTACCAAGACGGGCATTACTGGATGTCTGGAAATCGCTTCATCAAGAATAGACATAGATTTATCCTGATCTCTCAGACAAGGAGATTCCCCCCCCTGCCATCGCCGATAAAGAGGAATCTCGAATAGTTTTAAACAAACTTCTTCCCCAAGCAGCAGGATCTTGAGCATGAGGTCTTTTCCAGAGAGTTCTGGCAAGCAAAGTTTCTTCATCTACATTCAAGCTTAAAATACCCTGTTCTGCATCAATAAGAACTTCATCACCGTCGATTACACGAGCCAACATTCCACCACTGACTGCTTCTGGACACACATGAATCGCCGCAGGTACAGAACCGCTTGCCCCGCTCATTCTTCCATCTGTTACAAGAGCGACTTTAAAACCCTGATCCTGAAGAACTGAAAGAACTGGGGTCAGGCCATGCAATTCAGGCATCCCATTTGCCCGAGGACCTTGTCCCCGTACAATAACAACAACATCCCTGCTTAATTCGCCACTTTCAAAAGCTATTTTGACCGATAACTCGTCTTCAAACACACACGCTTTTGCACATACTCGCTTTCGATCAGAGGGTACAGCCGATACTTTAATCACAGCATCACCTAAATTACCTCGAAGATGAACTAAACCGCCAGTCGTTGAGAAAGGATTCTTTACTGAACGGATTATTGAATTATCTACTGAGCTAGTATTTACTGGATCCCAATCCAGAGACCCATCAGTTTTAATTCGCGGTGTCAAAACGCTTTGAGATAGACATCTTCCGGTTACAGATAAAGCCGTACCGTCAACAAGACCGGCGTCTAAAAGTTCAGAAATCAAAACGCCCATTCCTCCTGCGTTTTGAAAATCATTGATATCAGCTTTTCCGTTTGGATAAACTCTTGTTATTAAGGGGGTAACCGCCGATAGCTCAGATATATCCGACCAAGTAAGGCAATATCCCGCCGCCGCCGCCATCGAAACGAGGTGCAGAGTATGGTTAGTTGATCCCCCAGTTGCGTGCAATCCAACAATACCATTTACAATTGATCGGGCATCAATCAATTTGCCTATCGATAAAGGTTCGCTCTTATTTCCGATAAGTTCCAAGGATTTCTCTACCGAGTCTCTGATCAACAAATCACGGAGAGGATCTTTCGGATTTATAAAAGATGAGCAAGGTATTTGTAACCCCATAATCTCCATTAGCATCTGATTCGAATTAGCTGTTCCATAAAAAGTACAAGTACCAGGACTGTGGTAAGCGGCTGACTCAGAGGCTAAAAGAGAACTCCGATCTATTTCCCCTTTCGCATATTGTTTCCTGACTGATGCCTTTTCCGCATTTGATATTCCGGACTCCATTGGGCCGGCAGGTATAAAAATTACTGGTAAATGGCCGAAAGCTAATGCTCCGATTAACATTCCCGGCACGATTTTATCGCATACTCCAAGGCACAGTGCCGCATCAAATACATTGTGACTGAGTGCTACGGCGGTGGCCATTGCGATGACATCCCTTGATGCAAGAGACAATTCCATTCCTGGACGTCCTTGGGTCACGCCGTCGCACATTGCCGGAACACCTCCGGCAACTTGAGCTGTAGCGCCTAAACTTCTTGCAATTTTCTTTATTTTATCCGGATAATCCGCATAGGGTTGATGGGCGGACAGCATATCATTGTAGGCTGTAACAATACCGATGTTTACCCCCCGGGAATGGGGATCTCCAAGAATTTGAGATTTGTCACCACAAGCACCTGCCGCTGCATGTGCTAAATTAGAACAACCGATTAACTGTCTATCTGAATCTTCAGAATCAAACATCTGATTTACGGCCTTCAGGTAAGTATTTCGCGTGGATTTACTCCGCTGGATTATTCGATTAGTAATCTTTTCAACTACAGGATTTAGTTCAGTCATCTTCTTTTTTGTTTTTTATCATCATTAAGTCACCGTCTGGGTTAATTATAAAAACAGGACAGGAATCTTGGTGAAAAATAAAACTAACTGGGTACAAAGGTTGGGGATTTCCTGCCATTATGTGCTCAAAAAGTTGGACTTTTTTTTTATTACTCAACAATAATAATACACATTTTGACTTGAGCAAGTGTGTCAAAGTCATAGAGATGCGAGCAGTAGCAGGAATTCCTGCCGGCGGAGTTGCCATCCATGCTTCTGCACGCCCACCTGAAAAACTATTAAATTTCTGATTTGGGAAGAGGCTAGCAATATGACCATCCTCACCCATCCCGAGGACGGCAACGGTCAGGTATGAGTTTGTCACTATATTGTTATTTAGTTTATTGACTAAGAGATCGGACCTATCGGACCCGTCAATGAAACATAATTTCTTTTTTTTACCTGATTCATTGACCAAAAGTCTCCGCTGAATCAAGCCGGAATTAGAGAGCGGATCATCAATAGATACTGCTCGTTCATCAATTGGTATCAAATCAATTTTTGACCAGTCCAAGTCACTCTGAGCAATCTCATCCATTAACGAGAGAGCGCTGGAACCGCCAGGCAATCCAATTCGAATTCTCTCCATGCTAGCCTTTTTTATTTGCTCTAAAACAATTTCCATAGCGACACTCACAAATCCGCCTCCGGTTCTATCCATCTAACACCATGCTCAGCCATTAGCTCGAAACTCGATATTGGACCCCATGATCTGGAAGAATAAAGTTCCGGCTGAACAAAAGATGCTTGCTCGATTATGGGATCAATCCATCTCCAAGCCGCCTCAACCTCATTACTACTCATAAAAAGGGTCTGATTACCTCGGGCAACATCCATCAAGAGCCTCTCATAAGCTTCTGGAATTCTCTCTTTGAAAGTATCACTGAAGGACAAATTAAGACTGGCCGGCCTAAGTCTCATACCACCAGGACCAGGCGCTTTACTCGTTAGGCCAAGCCTTATTCCCTCATTAGGCTGTAACCGAATGATTAATTTATTCGAGCTCAGGGCCATAGTGCTGGATTTTCCTGATTTACTGAAAATATTGTGCGGCGGTTGGCGAAAAGTAATCACAATTTCGCTCGCTCGCCTTGCTAACCTTTTGCCAGTTCGCAAATAGAATGGAACTCCTGACCATCGCCAGTTCTCGATCTCCACCCTCATAGCAACAAACGTTTCCGTTGTTGTTTGATTACCAACTTCTTCAACATAACTCTTTAAGTCGGAATCATCACCTTCCCCAGAAGAATACTGTCCTAATTTAACCAGCCTATCAAATTCATTTGTTTTTATAGGTTTGAGAGCCCTAAGAACTCGAAGTTTCTCGTTACGCACTTCATCCGCGTTAAATCTTGCAGGTGGTTCCATCGCTACCAAGCAAAGCAATTGTAAAAGATGATTTTGCACCATATCTCTTAGAGCTCCAAATCTGTCATAGTAGCTCGCCCTGCTGCCCACACCAACGCTCTCGGCAACGCTAATCTGGACATTTGAAATGCTGGCATTTGTCCATTGGGACTCAAATAAACTATTGGCAAAACGTAGAGCCATTAAATTTTGGACTGTCTCTTTACCCAAATAATGGTCAATTCTATAAACCTGGGTTTCTTTGAAAACTGAAAGAAGTGCATTATCCACTTCACAGGCACTAGCTAAATCATGTCCAAGAGGTTTCTCAACAACGAGACGTGTTAGAGAAGTTGCTAATCCTCTTTTTTTGAGGGTTTGGCACGCTATTCCAAAGAGACTGGGAGAGATTGCGAGATAAAAAATTCGAGGAGTTGCTTTGGTACCCTCACAAATTTTCTTTATTTCTTCCGCCCCAGTGCCTATTTCTACATCAAACTTCACCAGCGAAAGCCTTGAACAAAATTTTTCCCATATTTCCCATTCAGAAGTAGCTATTGCAATATCGCAAAAGTTCTTCAACCGCGCCAAAAATTCTGCTCGATTGGGCAAGCGCCTTGCGGCTATAATTAACCCACAACCATCAGGTATTTGGTTATCAATAAATCTGTAAAAAAGTGCAGGCAATATTTTCCGCAAAGCTAAATCGCCAGTCCCTCCAATAATAATAAAATCGCTTGCAGGTATGAGCGACTCTTGAGGTATCCTCATTTCAGGACACGTTACCTAGAGCGACAAGATCGCTCACAGCAAAAATTCGCACGGTACTTGTCCCGCCTATTAAATGATGACGATCTCCCCTGGTCAGCATAACAAAGGAGCCTTCCTCCAGTTTGAATTGACCTACAACTTTCCTGACAATTATTAAGTCTATAGTTTCCATATCCGTTTCATCAGTTTCCGGAAAAGCCATCGGGAAAACCCCACGAAAAAGTGCCATAAAGGAGAGCGTTTTCGGAACACTAGAGACTGCGACTATTGGAATGCTTCCCCCCGATCGGCTCATCCAAAGGGGACTAGATCCCGATTCTGTCACACAAATAATCGCTGAAAGTTTTTTAAAATTATTAGCAATGTACATTGCTCCCAGAGCAATAGCCTCGTCACGCCTTTGGTATGCTATCTCTCCTCTGGGTCCTAATCGCTGAGCTTCTGGTGTCTGTTCAGCACCAACGGCTGTTCTTGCCATCGCTTCCACAGTCTCTATGGGATAAGCACCAACAGCTGTTTCACCGGACAACATAACTGCATCAGTTCCGTCTAACACTGCGTTTGCAACATCAAAAACTTCAGCTCGCGTTGGAACAGCACTGGCAATCATCGATTCCATCATCTGCGTGGCGGTCACAACTATTCTATCCAGAGCACGTGCCCTCGATATAATCTGCTTTTGAATACCAACCAACCGCTCGTCACCAATCTCAACCCCGAGATCGCCGCGTGCCACCATCACAGCGTCACTAGCAAGAATCATAGCATCTATTGTTACGCTACTTTCTACAACTTCGGCACGCTCAATTTTAGCCATTAATTTAGAGTTCCCCCCCAATTTCTTCAAGGCAAGCCGCGCACTCGTCATGTCAGAAGCCGATCGTGGGAAAGATACAGCAAGATATTCAGCGTCTATCTCAACTGCGACAGCTAAATCAGAAAAATCTTTTGGCGTTAGAGCAGGCGCAGACAAGCCGCCGCCCTGTTTATTTATGCCTTTGTTATTTGACAATCTCCCACCTTTAATCACGGTGGTCTTGATTCTACGTTTTACAATTTCTTTAATTTCTAAAACGATCCTACCATCATCTAGCACAAGCGTATCGCCGACAGCACAATCATCACCTAAATTTTTAAAATCGAGACCAACTTCTGAATCATTGCCATTGTGTCGGTCCAGATCGCCATCCAAAAAAAATATATCACCTATGGCAAGGTCTACAAAATCCGAAGCAAATTTCGAAATACGTATCTTAGGGCCTTGAAGATCCGCTATTATTGCAACTGCTTTATTTAATTCTTTAGCTGCTTTTCTTATGAACCAAGCTCTCTGTTTCTGGTCATCTGCTGATCCATGTGAGAAGTTTAGTCTGCATACGTCAACACCTGCACGAATTAATTCTTTTATTGCTTCTTCAGAATCTGTAGCAGGCCCTAACGTTGCCACTATTTTTGTTTGTCGCATTTTGTTCTCAAAATTTATTTTTCAATATTTGTCGTAATTTAACCAAAAACTAATTGCACCGTCACTAAATCTAAGATTTTTCAGGGAAACGAGTTTCTTCAAGCGCCTTTTTCACTTTTAACAGATGCGGAACAAACCCTACTCCCCTTCGCTGTGCTAGACCGGTAACTAAAACATCAAGAATTACGAGTTGCATTAGTCGAGAAACCATTGGGATGTGGAATTGTGTATCCTCATCTATATCGATGGGAATTACCATCGAAGATATCTGGGATAACAGACTTCCAGAACGGGTGATAGCAAGTACACCTGCGCCAGAGGATCGTGCCAACTCAGCAGCTTTTATAATTGAAACTGTTCGTCCTGTGTACGACACAATGATAGCCAAATCACCTATAGCCATTGAGGCAGCGTGCATCCGTTGCATCAGTTCATCATTATATGCTACCACTGGGACATTGAATCTAAATAACTTGTGTTGTGCGTCATGCACAACTGAGCCACTCGCTCCGGTGCCAAAAAGTGCAATGCTTCTTGCCTGCGAAATCGTATCTACCGCTTTTTCGATATCATTAAAATTTATCTGATCCTTTAAATCATGAACTGACTGAACCATCTGATCAGTAATTTTGTGAAATATCATTGGAATACTGTCTTCAGGATTCACCACTCCCGAATTCAATGGGGGTCTTGCCGCAAGCGTTTGAGCTAAGCGTAATTTAAAGTCTGGAAATCCTCGCGCACCAAACGATCGACAAAATCGATTTACCGTTGGCTCACTCACACCTGCTAGATTTGCCATGCGAGCAATTGATGACGATAAAACCGTCTCCGGGTGTGCTAGAACTGCCGTCGCGACTTTCCTTTCTGAGCGACTGATTGTATGCAGACCCTTCTCTATTTTTGATAACATCATCATAATTATCCGAATGTGTTAAGCCTATATAATGTTGTAACATTACACCATATAAAAATTTTTCGGGTGGAAATTTAGATATTGGAAGTTTAAAGTGAAAGATAAATATTTTTTAATCATGGCTATAATTTAAATACTCGGAGGGACTGAATGACCATTAGAGTGGCAATAAACGGATACGGAAGAATTGGAAGAAATATTTTGAGAGCCCTTTACGAGAGGCAGGATACGACAACTAGTAATGTATCTGGAATTAAAATAGTTGCTGTCAACGATCTTGGTGATCCCGCAATAAATGCTCACCTTACAAGATTTGATACAACCCATGGACCTTTTAAATACGATGTAATAGCTCACGGTGACGCCCTCGTTATAAACGATGATAAAATTTCGATCTTTTCCGAACGAAATCCTGAACTACTCCCTTGGAAGGAATTGGACATAGATATTGTTTTTGAATGTACTGGTTTTTTTACAGAACGAAGTTTGGCTGCCAAACACATTGAGGCTGGAGCAAAAAAGGTATTAATAAGTGCGCCCTCTAAAAATGCAGATGCGACTATAGTCTATGGTGTAAATCATAATGACCTTAATTCTTCTTTTGAAATTGTCTCGAACGCCTCATGCACAACTAACTGCCTAGCACCCATGGCTAAGATGATGCATAGCAACTTCAAGATTGAAAGTGGACTAATGACAACCATCCACGCCGTGACAAATGATCAAAAACTTACTGATGTATATCATTCTGATCCTTATCGTGCACGATCAGCTATGCAGTCAATGATTCCAACAAAAACGGGCGCGGCCGAGGCCGTCGGGCTTGTCATTCCCGAATTATCGGGAATACTGGATGGTCTATCTGTTCGCGTTCCAACCATAAACGTTTCACTAGTAGACCTGTCTATGGTGGTAAGTCGCAACACATCGAAAGGAGAAGTAAACGAGATATTAAAACAAGAAACAAATAAGTTGGAAATCAAGATAATAGAGTGTAACGAGTTGCCCTTAGTGAGTCAGGATTTTAATCATAACCCAGCGAGTTGTATTATTGATTTAGCTCAGACTCGAGTAACAGGAAACCTTGTTAAACTTATGGCGTGGTATGATAATGAGTGGGGTTTTTCCAATCGTATGCTTGATACCTCGCTGGTTTGGATGGAATCTTCATAACTACAAAAATACTTTTCCGTTTTTAAGAAATTGTTTTGAAGTAACTTTTTTCTAACCAATTAATTCGTAATTTTTCGGCAAATAAAGCGTTACGAGGGTCACGCCGGCCAGTAAAAAGGAGGATACGAATAGACAGGCATCCATGCCAAATAACTGGAACAAGGCGCCTGATAGAATCGTACCTAATAATCTACCTGACGCATTTGCTGTATAATAAAAACCAACATCGACGCTGGCTCCATCGCTTCTTGAAAAACGGATAATTAAATAGCTATGGAGAATTGAATTAGCGGCAAAAACCAATCCAAAAATCAGAAGACCAACAGAAACGACGACAGCCGAAAATATCCAAAAGTTCAATAATAGAATAATCCCGATGGGTACGAATGCCAAGGCAAAAGACCAAATAATTAGACGCTCTCGGTCAGTTTTATACCGTTCTGTATCCCCAGTAATTCTTGGGCCAATTATCTGGAAAAACCCATAAAAAATAATCCAAATAGCTAAATAACCACCAACCTGCCAAAAAGACCATGAAAATTCCTGGGTCAACCAGACGGGCAGAGCGATTACAAACCAGACATCCCTCGCACAGAAAAGTAACAGTCTTGCCAGAGACAAAATATTTATATAAGCCGAGTCAGAAAAAATTTCTCTAAATTTAATCTTCCCCGAAGATTTACCAATCCCCGACTCTAGATACAAAAAGCTAAGAAAAAAAACTAATCCCAGAGCTATAGCCATTAGAAATACGGAACCTCTAAACCCGAAAAATTCAAGTAAAAAAGCTCCAAGGAAAAACCCTATTCCTTTAAGTGTATTCTTTGACCCTGTCAAAAAACTCACTACTCGGTATAAAGTTCCTTCACCCCTTATGAGCGACTTCATAGAGCTTTTCGCGCTCATTTTGTTGAGGTCTTTAGCTATCCCCGAAACACCCTGACAGATCATAACTAGTGGAACAGTTAACAATTCCATTGGAACACTCAGGACTAACATTGTGCTAATTTGAAGTAAAAGTCCCAGTTGCATTGTTTTTTCAAGACCAATCTGCGCACCGATCCAGCCACCTACAACATTAGTTATGACTCCAAAAAATTCGTAGAATATAAAAAGCATGGCTATTTCAATAGGAGAAAATCCTAGCTGATGGAAATAAAGCAAAACAAGCATACGGAGAGCACCATCGGTAAGGGTAAAACTCCAATAATTAAAAGTTATAATGAAATAGCTTCTCACATCAGAGACCGCGAACTCTCCCGGTAAATGCAGCCAACTCAATCAATCGATTGGCATATGCCCACTCGTTGTCATACCAAAGATACAATTTCAATTGGGTTCCATTTACCACCATTGTTGACAAGGCATCAACGATACATGATCTTGGATCTGTCCGAAAATCAATCGATACCAGAGGTCTTGTTTCATAACCAAGTATCCCCTTCAAATAATCATTTGATGCCGACTCAAGAACTTCATTGACTTGTTCTGCGTTCACCTTTTGACTAAGTTCAAAAACACAATCGGTTATTGAAGAATTTGTCAAAGGCACTCGGATGGCGTGTCCGTTCAGGCGGTCTGTCAACTCGGGAAATATATCCGTAATTGCTTTCGCACTGCCTGTCGTCGTTGGAATAAGAGACATCCCACATGATCTCGCACGCCTTAAATCTTTATGTGGTTGATCTAATACACACTGTGTATTAGTTATATTATGAACTGTAGTAATGCATCCATGAGATATTCGAAAATTCTCATGGATGATTTTAATAGCGGGCGCAACACAATTTGTTGTGCAACTCGCTGCAGTAACGATATCGTGAATCGTTTTATCAAAAGAGTCTTGATTAACACCCATAACGATATTGAGAACACCAGGCTCTTTTATAGGAGCAGAAACAACGACCTGCCTAACATTATTATTTAAGAAATATTCTCGCACCTTTGCAGTATTCAAAAACTTACCCGAAGACTCTATCACCAAGTTACAGTGCCCAAAATCGATATCATTTATAGTTTTATTATTGGTAAAGGTGACTTCTTTCCCATTAATTTGAAGCCGACCATTGATTAATTCCACTGGAAGATCATAAATCCCATGCACGGAATCAAATTTTAGTAGGTGCGCAAATGTTTCGATGTCGCCGTTTGGATCATTTATATGAGTGATTTGCATATCAGCTCGTTTTGCTAAAACTCGGGTTGCAAGCCTTCCGATCCTTCCAAAACCATTTACTGCGATATTAATCATTTCATGTCATGCTAAGAATTTCTTTATACTAAATAACTCTATCATTCAGAATCCAGTTATCAATCAAGCGTTCAAGCCAATGGCTTTGATGTTTTTGATACCTTAAAAGTCCCTTCAAATGCTGAGATTGACTTTTGGCACCAGGCACTTGAAGCATATCTCCAGATTTTTTTAGCCACCTTTTCATCATTCTCATCTCCATCTCTGGATGAAACTGCGTGCCTATGCAGTTACCGTTACAAATGAAAGCCTGCTGAACAAATGGACCATTTTTATTTTCAGCAATGACGTCAACACCTAAAGGGACTTCAAAGCCTTCTCGGTGCCAATGATAAACTGAGTTAAGTGGGCGCAAAAAAGCAAAAAAACCTGGTTTTGGATACAGCGGATACCAGCCCATTTCCACCTCATTTTTCCGGTGGCAGGCCACGCGTCCTCCAAGAACTCTTGTAAGTAATTGAGCTCCGAGACAAATAGCCAAAAATGGTTTCCCTAAAATTAACCACTGTTCAATAAGCTTTAATTCACGCTTAATTCCGTCGAGATGATCATCATTAGCACTCATTGGTCCCCCAAATATCACCAGCCCATGATATTTTTGTAAGTTCCTTGATATAAACTCACCACACATAGGCCTCTTCAAATCAAACCAAATATTTTTTTTTCTCAAGATTCTTCCAACTTCGCCACTAGTTGAATGTTCTTGATGAACAATTCCCAAAAAACGTTTTTTCAAAACCAACCGGTCGCCTTCATGAATACTTCTAGTGAAGAACGTATGCTGAACAACATAGGTAGGTCAAGTTTTTATAATTGTTGATTATTATGATATCTAAATAATCATTACATTTTTTTTACAATCTTATTAAATTTAACTGAGAGGATCTTTTTCAAACTTCTGTAAGCTTTTATATCTGAACTATTTAAAAGATCGCTTTTTTCTTCCTTATGAATATTATCTTCATAACTACTCTCGCAAAACAAAAAATAGTTTAAACTCCAAAGAATATATGTGGGGTGTTATTATGCTGAATGAAATTTTTATAACCTGTGCTGTTACTGGTTCAGGCCAAAGCCAAACGAAAAGCGATCGTATTCCTGCCACACCAAAAGAAATCGCCGACTCATCTATTCGAGCTGCGAAAGCCGGTGCGGCCATAGCGCATATCCATGTACGAGATCCTGAAACTGGCGAGCCCGCTCGTAATCGAGTCCTTTATCGAGAAGTGGTGGACCGAATCCGCGCTTCTGATACCGATGTCGTCTTAAATCTTACCTCTGGTATGGGCGGCGATCTTGTTCTTGGAAATGTAGAGAATCCGTTACCTTTTAATAAGGACAAAACTGATTTGGTGGGGGCCACTGAACGACTCGCCCATGTTAACGAACTGCTACCCGAGATATGCACACTAGATTGCGGCACCATGAATTTCTCTGAGTCTGATTATATTATGGTCAATAGTCCTGGGACACTAAGAGCGATGGCAAAACAGATTCAAGATATGGGTGTTAAACCCGAAATTGAAATTTTTGATACAGGCCATCTTTGGTTTGCGAAACAGCTCGTTAATGAAGGACTTGTCAGTGAAAGTGTTTTGCTACAGCTATGCATGGGCATACCCTATGGGGCGCCAAATGATATAGGTACCGCATTATCAATGGTAAATAATATCCCTAAGAACTGGATATATTCTATATTTTCAATAGGAAGGCACCAATTGCCCTACGTAGGATTTGCCCCAATGATCGGTGCACATGTTAGGGTGGGGCTTGAAGACAATATCTGGCTGAGGAAGGGGCACCTTGCCACTAACGAGAGTTTGGTAGAAAGAGCCCACACCATTTTATCAGCCATGAATGTTAAAATTCTTAACCCTAGAGAGGTCAGGGACAAGTTAAAACTAAGAACATTTTAAAAATTAAATGAAGTCAACGGAGAAAATAAAAACTATAGCGGTTATTGGCTGTGGTGTAATTGGTGCGGGATGGGTGGCAAGATTCATTGTCAACGGAATAAATGTAAAAATTTTTGACTTGAAGCCAGATTGCATAAAAATCGTCGAAAATTACTGTCAAAGTGCTTTTGAATCGAACAAACGATTATTCTTACATCCGTTACCTAGCCCTGGAAAATGGTATTTTTGCAGGACCCTTGATGAAGCGGTTGATGGATCGGACTACATACAGGAGAGCATCTCAGAAAACCTTAAACAAAAAAAGAATCTTTTTGAAACATTAGAAAGTCTGATAGAACCAGAATTAGCCATTGGGTCATCAACCTCAAGCTTCAAACCTAGTGTACTAAGTGCGGGAATGAAATTCCCAGAAAGATTACTTGTCGCCCATCCTTTCAATCCAGTATACCTTTTGCCTTTAGTTGAAATTGTCCCATCTAAAAAAATCAAGTCACAATTACTAGAATACAGCCTAAATTTTTTCCAATCGATTGGAATGAATCCACTTCTACTAAAAAAAGAAATTGATGGGAACATAGCTGACCGCTTGTTAGAGTCAATGCGGCGAGAGGCATTATGGTTAGTAAATGATGACATAACTTCGATCAATGAAATCGACGATGCTATTAAATTTGGGTTCGGGATAAGAATGGCTCAGATGGGTTTATTCGAAACCTATAAAATTGGGGGAGAAAAGAAGGGAATAGATCATTTTATTGATCAATTTGGACCTGCACTAAATTTACCGTGGAGCCATTTAGACCGGGTGCCCGAATTGAGTAAATGTTTAATACGTAAACTTACACAACAATTTAATAATGATAAGACTGTAAACCTAGAAAAGATGCGTGATAAAAATATAGTAGGGTTTTTACAGACCTTAAAAAAGAATCACTGGGGTGCGGGCAGAACCGTGCTTGATTATGAGAACAAACTTGAAAAAAATTCATATAAACCTTTTGGATTATCGAATATTTCACGAATACGACCGCTCTCTATTCACAAAGAGGTAGTCCCAGATGGATGGACAGACTATAACGGTCACATGACAGAATACAGATACCTTCAAGTCTTGAGCAATGCTACCGAAAGTTTCCTCCAGTTACTCGGATTAAATGATGCTTATCGTTCCCTTGGATATTCTATCTATACACTTGAGAGCCACATCAGGCATATTCAGGAAATCAAGGCCGGGGCCCGATTGAGTGTTGAGACACAGTTACTAGGTCATGACTTGAAACGAGCGCGAATTCTTCATACTATTTTTAATAAAAGCGAAGGGGGAGTTTCAGCTACTGGAGAACACATGATTATGCATGTAAATACAGTCCAAAATAAAAGCTCCCCATTTAAGGAACCTATAGCCAGGATATTACAACAAATATGGGAGGCCCATAAAAACTTGGAGGCTCCTTCATATCTAGGCAAGGGAATTCGGGATTTAAAACTCATATCCCCTCAAATATCTAAACCTTAA
>MDTB01019061.1_pt1 | contig 14637 bp, 10 predicted proteins | sample 811161 | NCBI WGS metagenome assembly MDTB01 (sample SAMN05326650, study PRJNA326480) | marine metagenome | isolation source: seawater | place: Mediterranean Sea | collected 2009
CTAATAATGCAGAAACTTCTGAGCCTGCCTGAGTAAATCTAAAAATATTATCAACAAAGAAAAGTACATCTTGCCCTTCTTGATCTCTAAAATATTCAGCAACAGTTAATCCTGATAAAGCGACCCTAGCTCTTGCACCGGGTGGTTCATTCATTTGACCGTACACAAGAGCAGCTTTTGAACCTTCTCCATCAGGTTTAATAACTCCAGACTCAATCATTTCATGATATAGATCATTCCCTTCTCTAGTTCTTTCTCCTACTCCAGCAAATACTGAAAATCCTCCATGTGCTTTTGCTACATTGTTAATTAATTCCATAATTAAAACCGTTTTTCCAACACCAGCTCCCCCGAATAAACCAATTTTTCCACCTTTTGCATATGGAGCAAGCAAGTCTACAACTTTAATTCCGGTTACAAGTATCTCTGTTTCAGTTGATTGATCATTGAATTCTGGTGCAGCTCTATGTATTGGCCAACTTTCTTTAGTTTTTATCTCACCTTTTTCATCAATTGGTTCACCAATTACATTTACTATCCTACCTAAAGTCTCTGGACCAACTGGCACTTTTATTGGTGCTCCAGTATCAACAACTTCGTCACCTCTTTTAAGCCCTTCTGTTGCATCCATTGCAATTGTTCTAACACTAGTCTCTCCTAGATGTTGAGCAACCTCCAAAACAAGTCTATTATCTCCGTTCTTGCATTCTAAAGCTGTAAGAATTTCGGGTAGCTCTGAATCAAATTTGACATCTACAACTGCACCAATAATTTGGGTAATTTTTCCTTTTTTCATAATTATAAACTTTCTGCTCCTGATATAATTTCTATTAATTCTTTTGTTATTGCTGCTTGACGACTTCTATTGTACTGAATAGTTAGTTTGTCAACCATTTCACCTGCGTTTCTTGTGGCATTATCCATTGCACTCATTCTTGATCCTTGTTCACTAGCAGAATTTTCAAGCATTGCTTTAAAAATTTGAGTGGAAATATTTTTGGGCAATAAGTTGCTTAATATTTCATCTTCTTCTGGCTCAAACTCGTAATTATCCTTGTCCTTATTACCTTCATTTTCTGATGATCTTAAAGGAATTATTTGTTGCTCTTGCGGTATTTGTGTAATTACATTTTTAAATTTATTGTAAAAGATTGTGCATACATCAAATTCATTTTTGGAAAAACTATCTATCACAAAATTACCAACTTTTTCTGCATCAAAATAGTTTATATTTTTAGAGTCTTTAAAAGACATTTGTTCAATAATTTTATCTTTATATTGTCTTTTCAATTGATCAAAGCCTTTTGATCCAACGGTAATAACTTTCAAAGATTTTCCCTCGCTTAAAATTTTGCTAAAAAAAGACTTTGCTTTTTTGATTATGTTGGAATTAAACCCTCCGCATAATCCTCTATCGGATGTTAATACAACACATAAATGAACTTTATCATTTCCGGTCCCTGCCAATAATCTCGGTGCATTTTCTTTATCAGAAATTCCATTTGATAAATTTAGTATTATATTGTTCATCTTTTCAGAATAAGGTCTACCTTTTTCAGCATTTTCTTGTGCTCTTTTAAGCTTTGCTGCAGCAACCATTTTCATAGCCTTAGTGATTTTTTGGGTAGACTTAACACTTGTAATTCTTTTTTTTAAGTCATCTAAACTTGCCATAATTTACTTCTTTAAACCTTTTTTTAAATCAACAATTAATTCTATCAATACCTTTTCGATATCTTCTTCAAGCTTACCTGAATTTGTAATTGAATCGATTATTTCCGGCTTCTCAGATTTACACTTTTCTAAGATTTTATTTTCAAAATCAGAAATATCTTTTTGTTCAACATCGTCTAAATATCCTCTTACCCCACAAAAAACAGAGATAACCTGTTCAGATACCGACATTGGAGAGAATTGTTTCTGTTTTAAAAGTTCAGTTAATTTCGACCCTCTATTTAGTAATTTTTGAGTTGAGGCATCTAGATCAGATCCAAATTGTGCAAATGCTGCCATTTCCCTGTATTGAGCTAATTCTAATTTCATCGAACCAGAAACTTTTTTCATTGCTTTGGTTTGTGCTGCAGAACCAACTCTTGATACGGACAATCCTACGTTAATTGCAGGTCTAATACCTTGATTAAATAAATTAGTTTCTAAAAATATTTGTCCATCTGTTATTGAAATCACATTTGTTGGTATATACGCCGAAACATCACCCGCTTGTGTCTCAATAATAGGAAGAGCAGTTAACGATCCTCCACCATGTTCATCACTTAATTTTGCTGCTCGTTCTAATAATCTACTATGTAAATAAAATACATCTCCTGGGTATGCCTCTCTTCCTGGTGGTCTCCTTAATAACAGTGACATTTGTCTGTATGCTACAGCTTGCTTAGATAAATCATCATAAATGATTAATGCATGCATGCCATTATCTCTAAAATACTCACCCATTGTGCATCCTGTATATGGAGCTAAGAATTGTAAAGGTGCAGCATCTGATGCTGTCGCAGCCACTATGGTCGTATAATCCATTGCGCCTGCTTCTTCTAATGTTTTTTGAATTTGTCTTACTGTTGATCTTTTTTGTCCGATTGCTACATATATACAATATAGTTTTTGTTTTTCTTCTCCATTCTCATTTATTTTTTTTTGATTTATAATAGTGTCAACTGCAACTGCAGTTTTACCAGTTTGTCTATCCCCAATAATTAGCTCTCTTTGTCCTCTTCCAATTGGAACAAGGCTATCTATCGCTTTTAATCCAGATTGCATGGGTTCGTTAACTGATTTTCTTGGTATTATTCCAGGCGCCTTTACTTCAACTCTGCTTTTTTTAATGTTTTTTTCTAAAGCTCCTTTACCATCTATTGGATTACCAAGGCCATCTACTACTCGACCTAATAACTCTTTACCAACAGGCGTGTCAACAATTTCTCCTGTTCTTTTTACGGTATCTCCCTCTTTTATTGCTCTATCATCTCCAAAAATTACAACTCCAACATTTTCACTTTCCAAGTTAAGTGCCATACCTTTCGAACCATCCGAAAACTGAACCATTTCTCCAGCTTGAACATTATCTAACCCATATACTCTTGCTATACCATCTCCCACTGAAAGAACTTGCCCAACTTCAGTTATTTCAGCTTTGTCTCCAAACTTTTTAATTTGGTCTTTAAGTATTTTTGTTACTTCTGAAGGATTTATTTCCATTTATGCCTCTATCATTTGTTTTTCTAATTTTTGCAATTTATTTTTTATTGAGGTATCTATCATCGTACTTCCTACCTGCAATACTAATCCACCTACTAAATTTTTATCTTTTTTATAACTTAGATTAATTTTCGAATTAAAGGATTTAGATAGATCATTTTTAATATCCTCAATTTCAGCATTATTTAATTCTTTTGAGGTAGTTAACTCTGCTTTTATTTCCCCTCTTTTTTTTGAGCACGTTTCTATAAAATTTTTTAAAATTTTTTCTACATAAAAAAATCTACGTTTAAATACCAAAAAACATAGAAATTTTTTTAATAATTTATTAATATTAAATTGTTCAGAAATTTTTTTAATTACACCTTCTAATTCATGTTTGTTGTTAGTTGGACTTTTTATATAAAATTTTAAATCTTCATTTTTAGAAATTAAATTAACTAAACTTTGTGACTGATCTTCAATTTCCTTCACAATATTTTCTTCGTCAGCCAACTCGAAAAGGGCTAAAGAATATCTACTTGTGGTTGTTTCAGAAAAATTTTTGTTTTTGCTCAATTGTATTACCTTATAGAGGTTAAAGATATTTTAAAAATTTGAAATTAAGTAACACATGAAACAACTGTCTTCAAGCATCTCGTTGTCTTATAATCAAATTATTTGTTAATTAATTGAAGTTTATTGGGTCCACATCAACTGTTAGTTTTATTCCATCTAAAAACTTAAAATTTGATATCAATTTATTTAGAGATCTCTGAATATTTAATGACTTTTTTGATCTTACCAATAATCTAACTCTAAATTTTCCTCTTATTTTATAAATTGGAGAATTAACAGGACCTAAAACTTTTCCATTTATTGACTTATCAATAAAATTTTTAAATCTTAGCGCTTCTTGCTCGATTTTTTTTTCATTTTTACCAATTATAATTAATGAAATAAATCTTTGAAATGGTGGAAGACTATTCTGTTTTCTAAGTAAAAGTTCTTTATCTAAAAAAATTTCAGGATTCTTGTCAGTAATATCAGATATCATCCTTTTATCTAAATTATAAGTTTGAAAGTATACTGTTGATGGCTTTCCAGCTCTTCCAGCTCTTCCTGAAAGTTGATGATATAACTGTAAGTTCTTTTCAGTTCCTCTCAGGTCATGTCCTTGAGAAGTTAAATCAATATCAATTACAACAATACAATTTAAATTTGGGAAATGAAAACCTTTAGAAATTAATTGTGTTCCTACTAAGATTTGAATTTCATTATTAGTAATTTTTTTTAGTAATTCCCTAGAATTTTTTTTATTCATAGTATCACTTGAAAAAATTATTTGTTTTTTTAAAGGAAATTTTTTTTTTACTTCTTCTGCAATTCTTTCAACACCTGGACCATAAAATAAAAAATTACACTTATTATCATCATTACATTTTCTATCAAGTTTAGACTTAAATCCACAATAGTGGCAAAGTAAATATTCCTTAAATTTATGATAAACTAAATTTATTGAACAGTTTGGACATGAAAAAACTTTAAGACATTTATTGCAAAATACGTTAGGTGCAAAACCTCTTCGATTTACAAAAAATAAAATTTGATCATTTTTATTTAAGTGGGAATTTACCTTTTCTATTATTTCTTTTGAAATCCAAGACTGGGGTTCAAGCTTAGTTTTATTTAAATTAATTATTTCATAATTAGGTAATGAAGCTTTTTTATACCGCTCTTGTATTTTTGAACTAGTAAATTTTCCTTTTTTAATATTATCGAATGTTTCTAATGAAGGAATTGATGTTACTAAGTTTACTGGTATATTTTCAAAAAATGCTCTTGAGATAGCCATATCTCTTGCATTGTAATTTATACCTTCATCCTGTTTATATGATTGATCGTGCTCTTCATCTACTATTATTTGTCCCAAGTTTTTAAAGGGCAGAAATAGAGCTGATCTTGCTCCAATTACTACACTTATTTTATTATTAACAACCCCGCTCCAGATAATTTTTCTTTTTTTTGGTGTAATTGATGAATGCCAAATCGCAGGATGAAATCCAAAAAATTCTATAAATTTTTTTTCAAATTGAGAAATAAGTCCTATTTCTGGTAATAAAATAAGGCATTGTTTTTTTTTCTCTAAAATTTCCTTTAATGAATGAAAATATACAATTGTTTTTCCTGAACCTGTTAAACCTTGAAGTACATGGGTTCTAAATTGGTTATTTTTAATATTTATTTTTTTTAAGCTGTCTTTCTGCAATTTTGAAAGTGTAAAAATTTTAGGTTTATAAGTTATTTCATAATTTTTAAATTCTTCATTAGGCAGCTTTTCAACTATTTTACTATTTAATAAAGTAAGTTTAAGTGCCATGCCTTTTGGGACCATATTGTACTCTGAGAACCAATTTATAAAATTAATTGTATTTTTATTTAATTTAGGTACTTCTAGTTTTTTAAAAATTTTTTTTATTAAAAATTTTTTATTTACCTCATTTTCAAACTGATTCCAAACAACTCCAATTTTTTTTGATTTTCCAAAAGGAACCTCAACGTAGTGACCTTCCTCTAGTTTAATATTACTTTCGTATGTAAATGGATGATTAAATATATTTGGTAAAAGAATCGGGACTTTCATAGAAGGTATATTATGTATTTTTTTTTAAGAGTGTATTGCTCTTTTTTCTACAGATAAAGCAGCTTCTTTTATAGCTTCTGAAAATGTTGGATGTGCATGACAAGTTCGCGCTATATCTTCTGAACTAGCGCCAAATTCCATAGCAACTCCCATTTCTGCAATTATTTCCCCTGCATGAGCTCCAATAATATGAACACCTAAAACTCTATCCGTTTTATCATCTGCTAGAATTTTTACAAAACCATCAACGTCATTAACTGTCTTGGCCCTAGGATTTGCCATAAATGAAAATTTACCTATTCTATATTTTATTTTTTCTTCAATTAATTCTTGCTCTGTTTTTCCAATTGTTGCTACTTCTGGTGATGTATAAATTACACCAGGAATTAAATCATAGTTCACATGCCCAGCTTGACCTGCAATTATTTCTGCTACGGCTATTCCTTCTTCTTCAGCTTTATGGGCTAACATTGGTCCTGCAATAACATCACCTATTGCATATATATTTTTTACATTCGTCTCAAAATTATTATTTACAGTAATTCTTTTTTTCCTATCTAATAAAACGCCTACAGAATTTAAATTTAGGTTTTGTGTATTCGCTGCTCTACCAATAGATATCAAAACTACGTCAGTTTCAAATTCTTGTTTTTTTCCAAGTTTATCCTCCACTAAAATTTTTGCATGGTTTGTGTTATTTTTAATTTTATTAACTTTTGTTTCTAAATGAAAATTTATTCCTTGCTTTTTTAATATTTTTAGAAATTCATTAGATATTTCTTTATCTAAACCAGGAGTGATATGATCTAGCGCTTCTATAACATGAACTTCCGATCCTAGTCTTGACCAAACTGATCCCATTTCTAAACCTATGTAACCACCCCCAACTATAAACATTTTCTTAGGTACTTTCTTGATATCCAAAGCTCCAGTAGATGATAAAATTATTTTTTCATCAAATTTAACATTTGGAAGCTCTATTGGTGTTGATCCAGTAGAAATTATTATATTTTCTGTTTTCAAAGAAATTTTTTTATTTGCGCTTGTTACTTCGACTTCATTAAATGATTTAATAGATCCCACTCCTTGAAAATATGAAACCTTGTTTTTTTTAAGAAGAAATTCTATACCTTTGGTCAAAACAGTTACTGATTTTTCTTTATTTTTCATCATTTTTTCCAAGTTTAGCTTTACTTCTCCAATTTCTATTCCAAGGTTATGAAATTTTTTAGCTTTTTGGTAATTTTCAGAGAGATTTAATAAACTTTTAGAGGGTATGCAACCTACATTTAAACATGTACCTCCCAAGGTTCTCCTTGATTCAATACAGGCAGTTTTTATTCCAAGTTGTGACAGTCTAATTGCGCAAACATAGCCCCCTGGCCCACCACCAATAACAACTGCTTCAAACTTTTCAGACATTAAATTTCTAAAAATAATTTTTCAGGATTTTCTAATTTTTCTTTAATAAGTTTTAGAAAAGAAACTGAATCCTTTCCGTCGATTATTCTATGATCATAAGAAAGTGCTAAATACATTACTGGTCTGATTTTAATACCACCATCCACGACTACAGGTCGATCGACAATATTATGCATACCTAAAACTCCAGATTGTGGCAAGTTTAAAATTGGAGTTGAAAGCATAGACCCATATACACCACCATTACTAATAGTAAATGTTCCTCCTTGAAGATCTTCTATATTTAATTTTCCATTTCTTGCTTTTTCTGAAATATTTTTTATTTGTTTTTCAATTTCTGCAAATGACATTTCGTCCGCATTTTTTAAAACAGGAACTACTAAACCTCTATCTGTTGCAACTGCAAAGCTAATATTATAGTAATTTTTATAGACAATCTCTTCTCCATCAATCTCTGCATTCACTGCTGGAAAAACTTTTAATGCTTCTACACTTGCCTTTACAAAAAATGACATAAAACCAAGTTTTACGTCATATTTACTTATAAATTCATCTTGATATTCTTTTCTCATTCTTGAAATATTTGTCATATCAACTTCGTTAAAAGTTGTTAGAAGAGCTGCTTTTTCTTGTGCTTGCTTTAATCTTTTTGCTATTGTTTGCCTTAATCTACTCATTTTAATTCTTTCTTCTTGGCCAAATTTAATTTTTCTAGCTGAGGGTTTTGGTTTTTCTGACATTAGATTAATTAAATCACCCTTAAGAATCTGACCTTCCTTACCTGTGCCTTTAACAGATTTTAAATCTATATCATTCTCTTTTGCTATCTTTTTTACTGATGGAGAAAGAATTTTCGACAATTTATTATTCTTAAGCTGATTACTTATCTCATCAGTAAGTATTAGTGGTTTCTCTTCTTGTGATATATCCTCAGTGGCTTCATTTAGTTTTAACAAAGGTTCTTCAATTGCCTCTTCCTCTTGAATTGAATTTTCTCGAGCTTCAATTGGATATTTACTTTTTTCAATAACATCTGGTTCTATTTTTTTAACATCTTTTTCGTCTAATTTACCATTAGTTTGAATTAGCCCTAAAACTGCTCCGACTTCAACTACGTCTCCATTTTTATGATTTATATCTCCAATCTTACCACTAACTGGAGATGGCACTTCTAGATTAACTTTATCAGTTTCAAGTTCAACAACTGGTTCATCCATTTCAACCGTATCACCAACATTCTTTAGCCATTTTGCTATTGTGGCCTCAGTAACACTTTCACCTAAAACAGGTACAACAATTTTTTCACTCATAATTAACCAAAAATCTTTTCTATTATTTCCTTCTGTTGAGCAATATGCCTTTTAGCATATCCAGTCGCTGGAGATGCTGCAGGCGCTCTTCCTACATAGGATATATTTTTATTATTAGCTTTTATAAAGTCTAATGTCCATTGTATATAATCTCTCACATGTGACCAAGCACCCATGTTTTTAGGTTCCTCTTGACACCATATAAATTCAGCATTTTTAGCATATGGTTTTATTGTTTTTACTAATGATTTGGCTGGAAACGGATATAACTGCTCGATTCTTAATAAAACTACATCATTTTTTTTTAGTCTTTCTCTAGCTTCCAATAGGTCAAAATATATTTTTCCTGAGCAAATTATAACTTTTTTAATTTCTTTTGATTTTTTTAATTCTATAAAATTGTTTTTATTTTCATAAGCGTGGTCCTCTAAAATTCTATGAAATGAGTTTTTTTTGCCAAAATCTTCTAGATCAGAAACACAAATTTTATGTCTTAATAAAGATTTAGGTGTCATTATAACTAGAGGTTTCCTAAAATCTCTATGAATTTGTCTCCTTAAAGCATGAAAATAATTTGCAGGTGTTGTACAATTCATTACTTGAAGGTTTTCTTGACCACAAAGTTGTAAAAATCTTTCTAATCTAGCTGATGAATGTTCAGGTCCTTGTCCTTCATAGGCGTGTGGTAAGAGCAATACAAGTCCAGACGCACGAGACCATTTTCTTTCACCAGAAGAAATAAATTGATCAATTATAACTTGTGCACCATTAGCAAAATCTCCAAATTGGGCCTCCCACAATGTAAGTGTTTCAGGTTCAACTAAACTATATCCATACTCAAAACCTAGTACTGCTAGTTCTGATAATAAACTATCAACTACTTCAAAATTTTTTTGGTTTTTAGAAATATTATTTAATGGAATAAATCTTGAATTATCATCTTGATTTCTAAGTACTGAATGTCTTTGACTGAATGTACCACGACCAGAATCTTGCCCAACTAATCTCACTGGGTATCCCTCTGTTAAAAGAGTAGCAAAAGCTAAGGACTCTGCATTTGACCAGTCAATATTTTTTTTATCTATAATTGTTTTATGCCTGTTATTTAAAATTTTTTTTATTGTTTTGTGAATTCTATGTTCTTCACCAAGATTGTTAATTTTTTCGGATATTTTTATAATATCATCTATTTGGACCCCAGTCTGTCCAGTTCTATCTTTACCTTTTTTAGGTTGATATCTTGACCAAGTACCTTCAAACCAATCAAGCCTAGGTTTAATATCTTTGGCGGTTTTGAATTGTTCATCTAACAATGATTTAAATGAAATAATTTGATTTTCAAAATCAGTTTTTTTTATAGTTTGTTCGTTAACTAGCTTATCTCCATAAATATTTAGAGTTGTTGGGTGTGATCTTATTTTTTTATACATAAGAGGCTGAGTAAAAGATGGCTCGTCCCCCTCATTATGACCAAATCTTCTATAACATATCATATCAATAACTACGTCTTTGTTAAACTTTTGACGAAATTCTATTGCAATTTTTGCACAATGAACCACAGATTCTGGATCATCCCCATTACAATGTAATATAGGAGCATCTACAATTTTACCTAAATCTGAAGGATATGGACTAGATCGAGCAAAACGAGGGCTAGTCGTAAAACCAATTTGATTATTTACAATTATATGTATAGTTCCACCAGTATTGTGTCCTTTTAAGCCTGACATAGCAAAACACTCAGCAACAATACCTTGACCAGCAAAAGCTGCATCTCCATGAATTAATATTGGAATTACTTTACTTCTTTTAATATCTTTATGAAAAAACTGCTTTGCTCTAGTTTGACCAAGAACAATTGGATTTACAGCTTCCAAGTGAGAAGGGTTATCAGTCAAACTTACATGAACTGAATTACCATCAAACTCTCTATCAGAAGATGCGCCTAAATGATATTTTACGTCTCCAGTTGAATCTTCTTTATTAGAAATTGATATTTCGCCTGCAAACTCATTAAATATTCTCTTATATGATTTTTGTAAAACATTTGCTAATACGTTTAATCTTCCCCTATGAGGCATGCCAATTTTAATTTCTTTTACTCCTAATTGTCCACCTCTTTTAATAATTTGTTCCAAAGCAGGTATCAAAGATTCTGCTCCATCTAGACCAAATCTTTTGGTGCCTACAAATTTTTTTGCAAGAAACTTTTCAAAACCTTCAGCTTGAATAATTTTGTTTAATATTGCCTTCTTTCCTTTGTTGGTAAAATTAATTTGATTTTCTTTTTTTTCCATTCTTTCTCTTAACCAAATTTTTTCAATAGGGTCAGAAATATGCATATACTCTACTCCAATATTTGAGCAGTAAATTTTTCTAAGTTTTTGCAAAATTTCATTTATAGATGCAAATCCTGTGTCCATATATGAACCAATATAAATTCTCTTATTATAATCCTCTTTTTTAAATCCATGATCCTGTGGATGTAGCTCATGAATGTAATTTCTTTCCATCATGTTTAGAGGATCTAATTTTGCAATTAAATGACCCCTTATTCTATAAGCTCTTATTAAAGCAATAGCTTTGATTGATTGAATAGTAGGATTCTGATCCTTGTCCTTGACATCGTATTGTCCAATTTTTATTTTTTTTCGTTTAGCCCAAGTCGGCCCCTCTACTTCTTTTATTACTGAATGTATATCGTCATTTAAGTCTTCAAAATATTCTTTCCAAGACTCGGGTAAACTAGGATCTTTTTCAATAAATTTTATGTACATTTCTTCGATAAAAGAACTATTAGATTTACTTAAAAAAGAAGTTTTTTCGTATTCTAAATTTTTTGATAAGCTCATTAATATTTTTACTATTATAATGACTTAGATCAGATTTTAAAGTGACAATTTTTTTATAAGTGTTTTTCCAATATCTGCAGGTGACTTTGCAACGGTTATTCCTGCTTCTTCGAGAATTTTGATTTTTTCGGATGCGCCGCCTTTTCCGCCTGAAATAATTGCACCCGCATGTCCCATTCTTTTCCCCTTAGGCGCTGTAAGACCTGCCACAAATCCGACTATTGGTTTTTTAATCTTGTTGTGTTTAACAAATTCAGCAGCATCTTCCTCTGCTGTTCCTCCAATTTCACCAATTAAGATAATAGACTTCGTCTCTTCATCTTTCAAAAAAAGATCTAAACAATCAATAAAATTTGTACCATTTATTGGATCACCTCCAATTCCAACACAAGTTGATTGTCCTAAACCATTAGAAGTTGTTTGAGCAACTGCCTCATAAGTTAAAGTTCCAGATCTCGATACAATTCCTACTGAACCTTTTTTATGAATACTTCCTGGCATTATGCCAATTTTACATTCATTTGGTGAAATTATTCCTGGACAATTTGGGCCTATTAAACGAGATTTTGATTTATCTAATACTTTTTTTACCTTAAGCATATCTAAGATAGGAATACCTTCTGTAACACAAACGATTAGTTCTATTGATGCTTCGATTGCTTCTATAATTGCGCTTGCAGCAAATTTAGCTGGCACATATATCATTGAAGCATTTGCTTGTGTCTTGTCTTTTGCTTCTTTTACGGTATCAAAAACAGGTTTTCCTAAATGAGTTTGTCCACCTTTTCTAGGGGTTACGCCACCAACTAAATTTGTTCCATATTTTAAAGATTGTTCTGAATGAAATGTACCATGAGCACCAGTAAACCCCTGACAAATAAGTTTAGTATCTTTGTTAACTAATATTGACATTATTTTGTTTCTTCGATTATTTTTTTTGCTGCCTCCGATAAATCAGATGCTGATATTATTTTAAGACTTGAGTTATTTAAAATTTCTTTTCCTTTTTCATAATTAGTTCCAGCTAATCTAACTACTACCGGTAAATTAATATTCATCTCTTTTGCAGCATCGACTACACCTAAAGCAAGTACATCACATCTCATAATTCCTCCAAATATATTTATTAAAATTCCTTTTACATTTTTATCAGAAAGTATCATTTTAAAAGCTGCTGAAACTTTTTCTTTAGATGCACCGCCACCAACATCTAAGAAGTTAGCTGGATTACCCCCATAAAGTTTTATTATATCCATAGTCGCCATTGCTAAACCCGCACCATTAACCATACAACCAATATTTCCATTTAATTTAATATAAGCTAATTCTTTTTTATTTGCCTCTACCTCGATTGGATCCTCTTCACTTAAATCTCGTAACTCACTAATATCGGGATGTCTAAAAATTGCATTATCATCAAATTTTATTTTTGCATCTAAACAAATAATATTATTTTCCTTTGTTAAAATTAATGGATTTATTTCTATGAGACTTGCATCTTTTTCTATAAATAATTTGTATATAGATTTAATAAGACCAATTGCCTGTTCTTCAGAATCATACTCCAAGTTAAATATACTAATTATTTTTTTACAATCACTTTCGGAAATTTCATCATTTAAATCAATTTTAGTTGTAATAATCTTCTCAGGATTTTTAACTGCAGTTTCTTCAATATTCATACCTCCGTCTAAGCTTGTAATAAAAGCTATTTTCGATGTAGCTCTGTCAACTAAACATGATAAATAAAATTCTTTATCAATACTAGACGACTCTTCTACATATAAAGTATTTACTTTTTTTCCAGCTGGCCCAGTTTGATTTGTTATTAAAGTTTTTCCAAGAAGTTTCTTTGCTTCTTCGGCTAGATCATTTAAATTATTAAGTATCTTTATCCCTCCAGCTTTACCTCTTCCTCCTGAATGAATTTGAGCTTTCAATACATATTTTTCAGAATTTAAAGATTTAGATTTTTGAACTATATCTTTGACTGTTAAACCATAAATTCCATTAGGAACAGGTGCGCCAAATTTTTTGAGAAGATTTTTTGCTTGATATTCGTGAATATTCATTATTTTGAGAGATATGGATCTATTTTAGACGCATTTTCCCATAATTTCTTAACAGCTTCAATTGAAGAAACAAATTCTTTAGTTTCTTTATCATCTAGATTTACTTGTTCAATTTTTTCAACGCCTAATTTTCCTATTATAACTGGAACTCCTGCATAAATATTATTTATTCCATACTCACCATTTAGATATGCTGCACAAGGTAATAATTTTTTTTCATCGTTTAAGTAAGCTTCTGCCATCTGAACTCCAGAGGCTGCAGGTGCATAATAAGCAGAACCTTTTTCTAAGTACTTAACAATCTCAGCACCTCCATCTCTAGTTCTTTGATTAATTTGTTCTAGTCTTTCATTTGATAATTTACCTTCTTTTACTAAATCTAATAATGGTTTTCCTAAAACTTTAGTAAATCTTGGTAGTGGGACCATAGTATCACCATGACCACCCATAACTATAGCGTCAATGTCCTTAACTGATACATTAAGTTCTAATGATAAAAATAATTTAAATCTTGAGCTATCTAAAATTCCTGCCATTCCTACTACTTTATTTGGAGACAAATTTGAATATTTTTGAAAAGCCATCACCATTACATCTAAAGGGTTTGTAATACATATTACAAAAGCGTTTGGCGCGTTTTCTTTAATCCCATGAGCTACTTGCTTGATAATTTTAAGATTTATACCTAAAAGATCATCTCTACTCATCCCTGGTTTTCTAGGAACACCCGCGGTAATTATTATTACATCTGAATTTTTTATATCTTCATATTTATCTGTACCAGAGAGTCTAACACTAGATCCGTCTACTGATGATGATTGTGAAATATCTAAAGCTTTACCTTTAGCAATTCCTCCCGCAACATCAAAAAGTACAACTTCTGAAACTAAATCCTTTATACATATTAGATGTGCCAATGTTCCACCAATTTGACCAGCACCTATTAAAGATATTTTTTTCATTTTTTTTATTTCATGGTTGGCATAACAAATTCTGGATTTGATCTTATTCCAGAAGGCCACCTTGATGTTATAGTTTTTAGTTTAGTATAAAATCTCACTCCTTCAACTCCATGCATTGCGCTATCACCAAATAATGATCTTTTCCATCCTCCAAAACTATGAAATGCCATTGGAACAGGTATA
>MDTB01050030.1_pt1 | contig 14637 bp, 14 predicted proteins | sample 811161 | NCBI WGS metagenome assembly MDTB01 (sample SAMN05326650, study PRJNA326480) | marine metagenome | isolation source: seawater | place: Mediterranean Sea | collected 2009
TAAAATATGAAAAATGCAACTTAAAAAAAATTAGTAGCATTAAGTTTAAATTAAAAAAACTTATCGATACAAAAAAAATTGATTATGTTTTTTTAAATGCTGGAATTTTAGGAAAAATAGATAAAATAGAAAAAATAAATAATAAAAATCTAGATACAATTTTTAAGATTAATGTTTTTGCCAATAAAGAAATAATAGATTTTTTAATAAAAAATAAAATCAAGACAAAGCTTATCATTGCTATTTCTACAGGCGCAGCCATTAAACCGAAGTATGGATGGCATCTATACTGCAGCTCAAAAGCTGCATTTAAGTTCTTGATAGAGTCTTATGCAAATGAACATAGAGATCGAAAATTTGTAAATATAGCCCCCGGTCTTATTAAAACAAAAATGCAAAAACAAATATGCAGAGTTAATGAAAAAAAAATTTCATCTGTTAAAAAATTTAAAATTCTTAATAAAAATAATGAAGTTCCTTCACCTGATAAAGTTGCAATGAATATAATAAAATCAATTTCAGTTTTAAAAATAGATAGCGGTCAATATATTGATATAAGAAAAAAATAAAATAAATTAAATATTCTTAAATTCTTTTTTAATTTCTTCAGATATTTTTTCAGCAGTTAAATTATTTTCTTCGAGTATATATGAGTAATCTCCGCTGATTTTGTACTCATCTCTTAAACCAAATTTAATTAATCTTGGAGAATTTTTTAATTCTGAACATATTTCAGATATAGAAGATCCCATTCCACCTATCAAACTATGTTCTTCTACAGATACAAATAATTTAGATTTTTGTGCTGACTTTATAATTTGTTTTTTATCCATCGGCTTTATCGTGTGTATATTAATAAGTTCTATAGAAATTCCCTCTGACTTTAAAATTTTAGTTATATTTTGAGATACTGCTACCATTGATCCTGTCGCAAAAATTGTAATATCATCTCCTTCATTTAATATGATAGACTTTCCTATCTCAAAATTATAATCGTTTTGATAAACTATTGGATTGTTAGAACCACCTGTTAATCTTATATAAACTGATTCATGATAGTTTACCGCTGCCGATAAAGCTTTTACAACTTCAGTACTATCCGCCGGTGAAACTATACTTATATTGGGTATAGACTTTATTACTGCTACATCTTCAATTGAGCAGTGTGTATAACCAAGGCTTCCTAAAACTACCCCACTAGCCAACCCAACTATACAAACCTTGTGTTTCATATATCCAAGATTTACTTTAATTTGCTCAAGACATCTTAGAGTCTGAAAAGGTGAAAAAGTTGTTGTGATAACATCAAAACCCTCGCTTGCAATTCCAGCAGCAACACCAATTAAATTTTGTTCAGCTATTCCTAAATCCAGATACTTATCTGGGAACTGTTTTCTATACCTATCAAGTCCAGCAGAGGTAGAAACATCGGACGTTAAAACCATTAATTTGTTATCTTTATCTTCTGTAGCGAGATTTAAACAGGCTAAGCCAAAAGTTGCTCTAGGTCCAATCTGGGACCAAATTTTGAAGTTTTTAGTATCAATTTTCATCTTATTTTTATTCTTTATCTAATTCAGCCAATGCAAGATCATAATTTTTTTTGCTAAAATTGAATGATGCCACTGATTATTATTTTCTGTAAAGCTTAAACCTTTGCCCTTTATAGTATTTGCTATAATCATAATTGGTTTTTCACTATTATTTTTTTTCTTAAAAATTTTTAAAAGTTCATCAATGTTATGTCCATCCACCTCATAAGTATCCCAACCAAAACTATTTAGTTTACTGGTTAAATTTCCTAAATTTAAAATATCTTTGTTACTTCCAGTTTGTTGTAAGTTATTCTTGTCGATTATAGCTGTTAAATTATTTAGCTTTAAATGAGGGGCTGATAAAAATGATTCCCAAACAGAACCTTCATTGCATTCTCCATCTCCCAAAATCACATATGTATTATATTCTTTATTTTTTCTTTTAGCCGACAAAGCTACTCCCATTCCTAAAGCTAATCCCATCCCCAAACTACCAGTAGAAAATTCTATACCTTTTTCTTTATTCATGACTGGATGACCCAGTAAAAAACTTCCAGACTTTTCAAAATTTTTTAATTCATCTTTTGCAAAAAAATTAAGCTCAACCAAAGCAGAGTACAATGCTAAGCAGGCGTGGCCTTTGCTCAAAATAAACCTGTCCCTGTTTGGATCCAAAGGTTTTTTCGAGTCGATTTTCATTATATCTCCATAAAGTGTAGCCACGATATCTGCAATAGATAGAGCCCCACCAATATGTGCACTTTTTGCTCCTGCGCTAAATGCAGAAAACAAAATATTTTTCCTTATTTTTTTTGCAAGAGATTTTATTTCTAAAGCTTTCATTAAACACCACCATCTACTTTTATATTTTGACCATTAATATAAGACGATAATTCAGAGGCAAGAAAAAGTGCAACATTTGCAATTTCATCAGTTTCAGCTATTCTTTTTAAGGAAATTTTTTTGATTTCTTCTTTTAAAAATTCTTCTTTGGTATTTTTACTTACCATTTCGGTGTTTGTTAAGCCTGGACTAATAGAATTCACTCTTATCAAATTACCACCAAGTTCTTTTGCCAAAATTCTACTGGTTGATAGAATAGCTGCCTTAGTGCTGGAATAGGCAAACCTACCTGGATCATTTCTTTCAGCAGAAGTTGACGAGATAAAGATTATGTTTCCTTTTTTATTTTTTACCATTTCTCTTGATATTAATTGAGTAAGATATACCTGAGAGAAAAAATTTATTTGAAATATTTCTTTAAGTTTTTTTTCACTAGTCATTTGGAAAAGTGAATTAAATATCATTCCAGCATTATTAACCAATATATCAATATTTTTAGTAATATTGAATATCTTTTTTATACCTTCTTGAACTTCACTATTATTTAACAAATCAAAAGATATGATATTTATTTTGGTATTATTTTTATTCTCGAGACTTTTGCAGTAAGTTTCAAATTCAGTATTAGAACTTCTTACACAAGCTAAACAATTAGCTCCATTCTCAGAAAATTTTTTTAAAATAGATTTACCTATTCCTCTATTACATCCTGTAATTAAGGCTGTTTTATTTTTAAGCAAGTATTTAATCCTTTAGTTAATTGGCAGTTAAAATCATTTAATTTTTAAACTTCTTTCTAGTAAAAAGCAATTTTTCAGTAAAAACTGTTGCATTTTTAACATATATGCATTAAATGTTCAATTATTGAACATATATGAAAAACAGTATTTTTTTAGACATATTAAGAAAAATTAATAATAATCCAAAACATACTCAACGTACTTTATCTAAAGAACTGGGATATAGTTTAGGAAAGATCAACTACTGTCTTTCAGCATTAAAGGTCAAAGGGTTAATAAAAGTTAAAAATTTTCAAAAAAATAAAACAAAACTTAATTATTTTTATCTTCTTACACCAAAAGGAGTAAAAGAAAAAACCAGCCTAACCATTTCATTTATGAAAAGAAAAATGGCCGAGTACGACGAGTTAAAAAAAGAATTAGATAATAAATGATATTAGCTTTGACTAAAGATTGTTTTTATTTTTGAGCTTATAAAACTTAAAAATCAATTTAATTATGAAATATTTGTTCTATTTAAATAATTTATTTTCATTAAAACAAAAAAAAATTGCATTTTATCTCACTATTCTCATGCTAATTGCAATGTTACTAGAAATTTTGTCTCTTAATTTTTTATTTTTATTAATAAGTTATATGGTTGACCCCTCAAATATTTTAAAATTTAAATTTTACCCCTTTTTAGAAAGTTTCTCTGAAACAAATAAAATTTCAATAATTCTGACTATCACAATTTTTTTTCTTTTAATATTTGTCCTTAAAACTTTTTCAATAATATTTTTAAGCTATAAGCAGTCCAAGTTTTTTGCAGACACCCGCGAGAACCTTAGTCATACTTTTTTAAAAGGTTACATATATATGCCAAGATTGTTTCACTTAAGATCAAACACTTCAAATTTAATTAAAAATATTACTTTTGAAATTGACAGTCTTATCGTGTCACTGAGGTCTTTTTCAATAATTACAATGGAAGTAATTTTTTTAATAGGCGTTTCTATTTTTTTGCTTTTCATAAACTATAAAGTCACAATTATTGCTTTTGTTCTTTTAACAATATTTTCGGGTTTATACAGTATTTTAAATTCAAAAAAAATTTTAGAAATTGGAAGATCCAGAATAAGGGTAGTCCAAGAAAGACTTCAAAAAATAATTGAGGGCTTAACAGGATCTAAAGTTTATGAATTGACAGGCTCTCAAGAAAATTTATTAGATGATTTTAAAATACTCAATAAAAAAAATACAAAAATAAGTTTTATTCTAGAATTCAGAAATTCGTTACCCAGACCTTTATTTGAGTTATTTATTTTATTAATTATTAGTTTTTTTTTTATAATAATTCATAAGGACAGCAATTTATTAAAAAATTCATTCCCTATAATTGCTGTATTTTTAACAGCAGCATATCGACTTGTTCCTTCATTTAGTAGAATAATTTCTAGTTTCCAACAATTTCAATTTTATGTTCAAACTGCCGAGAGATTATCAAGAGATAAAGAAAATTTTATATTAGAAGAAGATAAAAAAGAAAATGAAACAAAAAATTTTACTTTTGACAATTTGCTAGAAATTAAAAATCTTTCTTTTGCATATGACAAAAATTATAAATCTTCAAAAAATTTAATACTTAAGGATGTAAATTTAAAAATTAAAAAAGGTTCGAAGGTAGGAATTTATGGTGAAAGTGGTTCAGGCAAAAGCACTATATTAGATTTAATTATGGGTTTAACCACGCCACAGTTAGGAGAAGTGTTAGTTGATAATAAAGAAGTAAAAAATATTAAAAAAAGTTGGCAAAAATCTATCGGTTGCGTACCTCAAGATGTATTTATAACAAACGATACATTAAAAAAAAATATCGCTTTCGGTGTTTCAAATACAAATATAGACGAGAATAAACTTGAAATAGCTATTAAAAACTCTCAATTGTCTGAATTTAAAAACAGTCTAAAATTCGGATACAATACCCAGTTAGGAGACTCCGGATCAAGGTTATCTGGAGGACAAAAACAACGTCTAGGAATAGCAAGAGCCCTATACAATAACCCTGAAATTTTAATTTTTGATGAATCTACTAGTGCACTAGATCCTTTAACAGAAAAAATTATAATAGAAGAAATTTTTTTAAATAATAAAGATAAAACAATTATTTTTGTATCGCACAACAAAAATAACTTAAGGTTTTGCGACAATGTATATGAAATTATCAATGGAAACATTAATAAAAGAATTATGAGTTTAAATAATAATAATAATGAAATATAAGAATTAGAGGAATATAAAATTAATCAAATGTTTAAAAATAAAACAATCTTAATAACCGGAGGAACAGGATCTTTCGGTCAAGCTTGTATAAAATACCTTGTAAAAAACTATAATTTAAAAAAAATTATTATTTTTTCAAGAGATGAAAATAAACAATATGAAATGAAAAAGAAGTTTCCTCAAAACAATATAAGATTTTTTTTGGGAGATATAAGAGACAAGGAAAGATTAACAATGGCTATGAAAGATGTTCATTATGTCATTCATGCAGCAGCATTAAAGCATGTTCCAATTGGTGAGTATAATCCAATCGAATTTATAAAAACTAATGTTTATGGAGCTCAAAATATAATAACTGCAGCTATTGATGCCAAGGTAGAAAAAGTTTTAGCTTTGTCAACAGACAAGGCCACAAACCCTATTAATCTATATGGAGCTAGCAAGCTCGCAGCTGAGAAGCTTTTTATAGCTGCAAATAATATGGTTGGAAAACAACATACAAAATTTTCTGTTGTTAGATACGGTAATGTTTTATCCTCTAGGGGATCTATCGTGCCACTTTTTTTAGATTTAATAAAACAAAAAAATAATATTTTACCTCTTACTGATGAAAACATGACAAGATTTTTTATAAATTTACCCAATGCAATTAAATTTGTACTTGATTGTTTACAAAATATGAATAGAGGAGAAATCTTTGTTCCGAAAATGCCTTCATTTAAGATTTCTGATTTAGCCAAAACTTTAAAACAAAAAGTAAAATTTAAAATAATTGGTATTAGACCTGGAGAAAAATTGCACGAAGTACTTATTTCTGACAATGAAAGTCGAGACACTTTTGAGTCAAAAAACTACTATATAATTGCCTCTAAAATCTTGGGTCAAGATTATAAAAAAATAAAGCTTAAATTAAAGAGTGTTAAAAAAAATTTTATTTATCAGTCAAATGTTAATAAAGATTTTTATAAAGATAAAAGAAAAATCAAAAATTTATTAATTAAATCGAAAATAATTAATAAATTTGAATAATGTTATATGCCCAGTAAATTGACAAACTTAAATGATGTCACAGCTTTTTAATAAAAAATTTAAAAATAAAAAAGTCATAATAACCGGACACACAGGATTTAAAGGATCCTGGTTATCCCTTTGGTTAGTTAGTCTTGGAGCTAAAGTAGTAGGGTTGTCAATTGATTTTCCTTCTACACCATCATTTTTTAAAGCTATAAAATTACAAAAAAAATTAGTTCATAAAAAAGTGGATATAAGAAATCTGAGATTATTAAAAAAAGTTTTTAAAAAAACAAAACCAGACTTTGTTTTTCATTTAGCAGCTCAATCTTTGGTAAAAAGATCTTATAATAGACCAATTTATACTTGGACTACCAATACCATGGGAACTTTAAATGTTTTGGAGTCTCTTAAACAAGTTAATAAGAAATGTATCGCTATACTAATTACAAGTGATAAAAGTTATAAAAATTTAGAGATTAAAAGAGGCTATAAAGAAGACGATATATTAGGAGGTATGGATCCATATAGTGCCTCAAAAGCATCAGCAGATTTAGCAATACAATCATATATAAGTTCATTTTTTTTTAATAAAAAAACAAAGGTAAAAATTGGCATAGCAAGAGCGGGAAATGTTATTGGAGGGGGTGACTGGTCAGAAGATCGTTTAATACCTGATTGTGTAAAATCCTGGTCAAAAAATAAAAAAGTCTCGATTAGAAGTCCAAAGTCTACGAGACCGTGGCAACATGTATTAGAAGCGTTGAGTGGATATATTTTTTTTGCTTTAAAACTTGAAAAAAATCCAAAACTTAACGGTGAAGCATTTAACTTTGGGCCTAACAATTTAGAAAATAATAATGTGTTAAAATTAGTTAAAATGATGAAAAAATTTTGGAACAAAGTTTCATGGAAAATAGAAAAAAATAGAAAAAAAATTTTTTTTGAATCTAGTTTATTAAAACTCAACTCAGATAAAGCTCGAAAAAAGCTTAAATGGAAAAGTGTATTGAGCTTTCAAGAAACCATAATGATGGTTTCCGAGTGGTACAAAATGTACTATTTGAAACCAAAAAATTCTTTTAATTTTTCACTAGAACAAATTAAAAGATATGAAAAAATTTTAAAAAAAAGATTAAATAAATAAAAAATTTATGAAAGTTGTTATATTAGCAGGAGGACTTGGAACAAGATTATCAGAGTATACCAAAACTATCCCAAAACCTATGGTTAGTGTTGCTAGAAAACCGATGTTGCTTCATATAATGAATCATTATGCAAAATATGGTTTTAAAGATTTTTATATAGCTCTTGGCTACAAATCAGAAATAATAAAAAAGTTTTTTAAGAAAAAATTTTTTGACTGGAATGTAAATTTAATTGAAACTGGCAAAAATACTATGACAGGTGGCAGATTAAAAAGATTGAAAAAATATTTAGAGAATGACACGTTTTTGCTGACATATGGAGATGGGGTATCAGATATTAATATAAAAAAATTGATAAATTTTCATAAAAAAAATAAAAAAATGGTTACCCTGACCGCTGTAAGGCCTCCTGCAAGATTTGGAGCCATAAAAATTAAAGGCAATTATGTAAATTATTTTAAAGAGAAAGCAAAGATGGATGAAGGATGGATTAACGGAGGTTTTTTTGTAATAGAACCTGAGTTTTTGGACCTTATTAAGAGTGACAGAACTTTTTTAGAGAGAGAGCCATTAGAGAAAGTATCAAAAAAATCTGAGCTAGTTGCTTTTAGACACGAGGGATTCTGGCAATGTCTTGATACCAAAAGAGACAAAGATAAATTAGAAAAGACTTTAATCAAAAAGAAATATAAGTTTTGAAATTAAATAAAAAATTATTGATAATTGGTGGCACTGGTTTTATTGGCTACAATCTTGCAAAAAAAGCCGTTAAAAAAGGCTGGAAAGTATTTAGTATATCTACTCACAAGCCTCGAAAAAAAAGAAAGATAAATAAAGTAAAATATATAATTTGTGATATTTCAAAAAAAAAATTATTAGAAAAAAAAATTAAAGTTAATTTTGATTATATAGTAAATTTGGGCGGCTTTGTTGACCATAAAAATAAAGTAAAAACTTATAACAGCCACTTTATCGGTAGCAAAAATTTAGCAGATATATTTCTTAAAAAATCTATACTTTCTTTTGTTCAAATAGGAAGTGGGTTAGAATATGGAAATTCAAAATCACCTCAAAAAGAAAACTACAAATGTAAGGCTCATTCAATCAAATCAATCTATGGAAAGTCAAAATTGCTTGCAACATTGTATCTAACAAATCTTTTTAATAAAAGAAAATTTCCAATGACAGTTTTAAGACTTTATCAGGCATATGGACCCGGACAAGATTCAAACAGATTTATTCCAATAGTAATTAAAGGATGTATTAATAATGATAAATTTCCCTGCACGGAGGGTAAACAATTTAGAGATTTTATACATGTAAATGATGTTGTTGATGCTATCTTAAAATCTTTAATAAGTAAAAATTCTAAAGGGAAAATTTTTAATATAGGGTCCGGCAAACCAAAACAGATTAAAAAAACTATAATAGAAATAAAAAAGATTATTAAAAGTGGTCAACCCTTATACGGAAAAATCAAAATGCGGGAAGATGAAATGTCTACAATGTATCCTTCAATCAAAAAAGCAAAAAAGTTAATGAATTGGTCTCCAAAAATCTCTTTTGTAAGAGGAATAAAAAAAACGATAAATTCATACTATGGCAAATAACACAAACCTAAGACCTCTAGTTAGTATAATTATAAATTGTTTTAATGGTCAAAGATTTTTGAGCGATGCATTAACAAGTATTGTTAATCAAACTTATAAAAACTGGGAAATTATTTTTTGGGACAATCAATCTAAAGACAATAGTAAAAAAATATTTTTTAGCTTTAAAGATAAAAGATTTAAATATTTTTATGCTAATAAGCATACGGTACTTTATGAAGCAAGAAATCTTGCGATAAAAAAAGCTAAAGGAAAATATATAAGCTTTTTAGATACAGATGATGTGTGGGAAAATAATAAATTAGCTACGCAAATTCCTTTATTTAAAAACAATGATATAGCAATGGTATATAGCAATATTTGGATTGGAAATTCTGAATTAAAAAGAAAAAAAATACATATAAAGAAAAAACAAAAAAGTGGTTTAATTTATGAAAATTTAATAGAAAATTATAATATACCAATTATATCTACCATCCTGAGGTCATCAATTTTGAAAAAGTTTAAAAAGAAGTTTGATAAAAAATTATCAGTGATTGGAGACTTCGAGTTTTTTTTGAGAATTTCAAAAAGATTTAAAATTGTTTACATCCATGACCCTCTAGCCATATATAGACTACACGGCAACAATTACTCATCTTTAAATAAATTTAAAGAAATCGAAGAGTTTCAAGCATGGCTGAAAAGTAACAAAAAAGAACTTAATAGAAGACAATTTACAAGCATTAAATCAAGAATAAATGATAGAAAATTTTTATATTTTAAAATTAATGGCAAATATAAAAAATGTTTTAAATTAATAATTGAAAAAAATTATTTTAGTCATTCTCTTAAAAATATATTCATTTTAATAACACCAAATTTTTTACTAAAAAAATTATTACGGTATTAATTAAACTTATTTTGTCCATCTTCTTTTTGATTTAATAAAAAACCTAAAAAGAAAAAAATTGTTGCAGCATTAGCGGTACTAAAAAAACTTCCTGTACTTCTCAGAGGAAATATTTCCATAATTAAGGCTATCATAATAATAATATTAAATAGAGATAGATCATTTTTTTCTCTATTTCTAATTATCTCTATAAACTTTTGCAAAATAAAAAGATAAAAAGTTAAAATAAATATTAATAATCCAATTATTCCAAGTTCAGCTAACATCTCAAAATAATAATTGTGTGGATGTGTTGAACAATTATAAGTTGGAAATTCTTTTGTATTTTCAGCCGTATACGTTGCACACTTTTTCCTAAAACTTTTTATACCATTTCCAATTAAAATATTTTCTTTCCACACTCTCAGTGAAGTTAAGATCAATTGATTATGATTATGAATATTTGTAACAGGCTTTAATTTTTCTTTTTTTTCTGAATTTATTTCTATTTTATCTTTTAAAATATTTTTAGTTAATTGAACAGGCATAAACTTCAATTTATGATAAAAACTATTATAATAATCTTTAAAGTCATTATTAATGTTATAGTTTAAAGAAAATATTATCAGACATAGAACAATTGATAAAAAAATAACTTTCCTTTGACTTTTCATGAAGAATAGAAGCAAAAATAAACTCATCACATACATTAGCAATGGAATCTTATTACCTGAAAATACAATTCCAAGAAATATAAATAAGATTAAAACTATCAATGAAACAAAAAGTTTTTTTGAGTCCCTAGAGAAAACCATCGAAGGATAAATTATCGCAAAAAGAGAAAACTTTATTATATAACCTCCAGCAATAAACTCATCTTTAAAAATTCCTGAATTATGAATATTCCCTGATGGATATCCAAAGAAGCTTTTGCCAATAAAGAACTGGAAAATAATATCAGAAACTAAAAAAATTAAAGAAAAAAGTGTCACCAAACAAAAAAATCTTAAATTAAAATGCTCATATTTTACCGTAAGATAGATAATTATTGAAAATAGAAAAAATCTTAAAAAGAAAATAGATTTAAATACATCCTCTATATTTAGATGATTTATATAACCATAAGTTTTTCCAAATAATAAAAAATTTATAAGTGTAGTTAAAATTATAAATAAAAAAAAACTTAATAAAAGAAGCAAATTTTTTGAAAAAATAAAATATTTTCTATAATGATACAATCCTAAAAAACAAACTAAAATTATATTAGCATTAATAAATAAATTACTTAATAAACAAGAGACAGGGAAAAAATAGATTAATAAATTTAAATAGTTATTTTTTGAAATTTTACTTAAAGTATTCATTTGGTAATAATAATAAATACTTTAATAAATTTTATTATTCAAGTTTGCATTAGACTATTTCTTAAGATAAGTATCTACTTTGTGAAAAGTAGGGCGTGTAGTTCAATGGTAGAACGCTACGTTGACATCGTAGAGGCCATAAGTTCGATTCTTATCACGCCCACCAAATAAATTTTTGCATATTTTTCTTTACTGTTCAATAAATGAACGGTATATTCATTTTCTTATATATGAACAAGTCGAAAAAAATACCTGTTTTTGATATTTTAATTGGCTCTAAAGAAAAAGAGTTTGTCAACGACTGTCTTGACAAATCATTTATTGGCCAAGGTTCTTATGTCAAAGATTTTGAAAATGAATTTAGTAAATTTGTTAACTGCAAATATGGAATAACTACTACAAGCGGAACTACCGCACTCCACTTAGCTTGTAAAACCATTGGATTGAAAAAAGGAGATGAAGTTCTTGTCTCATCCAGCACAAATATGGCTAGTGCATTTTCTATAGATTATTGTGGGGCCGTTCCAATACCAATTGATATAGAAAAAGAAACTTGGCAAATGGATGTAAGTAAAATTGAAAAAAAAATTAATAAAAAAACAAAAGCAATAATGGTTGTTCATTTATTTGGCCATCCTGTAGATATGGATAAAATTTTAGAAATTTCAAAAAAATATAATCTTAAAGTTATTGAAGATTGTGCCGAGTCTCATGGAGTAGAATATAAAGGAAAAATAGTAGGTTCCATCGGGGATATCGGGGCGTTTAGTTTTTATGCGAACAAAACTATTACTTGTGGTGAAGGCGGAATGGTTGTTACTAATTCTAAAAGTCTTTCAGAAAAAGCTCGAAGTTTAAAAAATTTGTCCTACGGAAAAGTAAATAAATTTATTCATGATGATATTGGATTTAATTATAGACTGCCTAATATAAGCGCAGCAATAGGACTAGCTCAACTGCAAAAAATTCAAGAAGTATTTATAGAAAAAGATAGAATATACAAAAGATATAAAAAAAAATTAGAAAACTTAAAAGGAATTAAAATACCTACTATTAAAAAATGGACAACAAAGTATATTATGTGGGTTTTTAACCTTAGTGTTGATAAAAATTTTCCAATTAAAAGAGATGATTTAGTTAAAAAACTTAGTGAAAAAAATATAGAAACAAGGAATGCATTTGTACCGATAAACAAACAACCAATTTTAATAAAAAAATATGCTTTATTTGATGAAAAAGAATGTCCAAATGCTAATTATATTATGGATAATGGTTTTTACTTACCATCAGGTAATAATATTTCAAATGAAGAAATCGATCACGTATGTAATGAAATTAATAAAATTTCTCGATTATAATGAAAGATATTAAAACAAAAAGTATAGGTATTTTTGTAGACTCTGAAAAGGCTTCAGGTGGAGCTTATCAAGAGCTTTTAACGTTTATAAGAAATTTTGAAAAATTTAATAAAAACTATAATTTAAACTTTACAATATTATGTACCTCCAAAAAACTGGGTTTTGATAAAAATTTAACTAAATTTAAAATAGTCTATTTTAATATGGGATCTATAAGCAGGTATATTCATTACTTATTTAACTTTCATCACTTTTTTAGAAGAATAAGAAAATTCTTATTTTTTAAAAATAAATTTGAGTCTTTTTTAAAAGAAAATGATATTGACTATTTAGTATTTACTGGCCCCTCACAATATCCACTTTATCTAGAAAAAACTAATTTTTGTATGATCGTTCCAGATGTTAACCACAGAGAAAACAACGAATTTCCCGAGCTTTCCTTTACACCTGAGTATTCTAGAAAAGATGAAATATTTACCAAGTGTTTACCTAAAAGTTCTATGATTATTACAAATTCGGAAGATATAAAGAAAAGGATATCATTTTTTTATAAGATATTAGAAGAAAGAATAATAGTGATCAATCAACAACCATCTGAAAGTATAAAAGAATTTAATAAAAAAAAAGATGACAATGAATCGATAAAATTTAAAGAAAAAAATAACTTACCTAATAATTATATCTATTATCCAGCTATGTATTTACCACATAAAAATCACAAATATATCATTGATGGAATAAAAAAATTAAACTTATCAGAAAAGATCAATATAAGCGCTGTGTTTTCTGGAAGTGACAAAGGCTATTTGGAGAATTTAAAATATTATGCAAAAAAAAAACGATATAGATAAAAAAATTATATTTTTAAATTTTGTTAGCGATGATGATTTGCCATATTTATATATAAACTCTATTGCATTAGTTATGCCAACTTTAATGGGACCAACAAATATTCCTCCCTGGGAGGCATTTAAATTAAATATACCTGTTTTGTATACGGATTTTCCAAATGTTAAATCAGTATTAAAAGATGCAGTACATTATATAGATCCTTTAAACACAGATAGTATGGTAGAAGGGATTAAAAAAATTATTAGTGATGAAAGTTTTAAAAATGAACTTACCTTAAAAGGTTCAAAATTAATTAATAGTATAAATGAAAAAGAAGAATATGATAAGTTTTTCAAATCTATTTTAAAAAATAGCAGAATAAGAGAAAGGTGGATTTTTAATTAAATTAGAAATAATGAAAATGAACGAAGAGATTAAATATAAAAAAACTATTTTTGCAATCATAATAAGAGGTAAAAAATATAAAAAAAAAAGAGGAATAAATTTTTTTACCCAAAACAGTTTTCCACTTCAGGTAGCTTATATCAATCATAAGCGGAATCACGTAATTTTACCACACGTACATATAAGAAAAAAAAGAAAAATTTTTCAAACTTCTGAGGTTCTAATAATTTTAAAAGGTAAACTTAAGGTAGATTTTTATACTCAAAAAGAAAAATTTTTAAAAAGCCGAATTTTAAAAAAAGATGATATAATAGTTTTTCTTAATGGAGGACACGGTTTTTATGTAAAAGAAAAATGTTCTTTTATCGAAGTTAAACAAGGACCATTTTTTCCATCATCTGATAAAAAAAGAATATAAAACAAAAAAAATGCTATTAAGTAAATTTTTAATGAGTAGTTAACGAATTAACTAGATTTTAAGCAATAAATTTCTATTTACATTAATTTATAAAGACAATATAAAACATTGCCTGGTAATTTTTGCGAAGGGGTAATACCCGATACCATTCCGAACTCGGAAGTTAAGTCCTTCAGCGCCGATGGTACTTTGTCTTAAGACATGGGAGAGTAGGACGTTGCCAGGCTAATTAAATTATGAA
>MDTB01149916.1_pt1 | contig 14633 bp, 24 predicted proteins | sample 811161 | NCBI WGS metagenome assembly MDTB01 (sample SAMN05326650, study PRJNA326480) | marine metagenome | isolation source: seawater | place: Mediterranean Sea | collected 2009
AAAATGTTCTCTGATTACCTGTGACTTGTCGTGACCTTCGTTGAAAATATCAATGCTGACTGCTCCACCGATGACGAAATCGTATTTGGGGTGCTTCTTTCGTAACTTCTCAACAATAACTTGCCTTTCCTTGTGTTCTGCGTCATAAGCTGCATATTTGTCACGCTGCTCCTGCGTAGCGTTTCTGCCCACTATTGAAAAATTGATCATGCCCGTTCTGTTCTCATGGTGCCTGCCCGTCTTGGTAGGATACTTTGACTTGGCTACCGCTGAATCTAAATCTGATAGAAGCTCTTTCGATGGCTCAAACTTGTGTTCATACTCATGAAACCACGCTCTAGGCTCGTCTTTCTTTCTTCTATAATATGTATTTCCCATGCACGCAAACACACCTTCGATGCTGTCCATGACCTCTGGACTCAGTTGCTCTGCTAGTCTCACAAAGCTACCGCCTGAAACCAGATATACCTCTTTGTCTTTTACCCATTCAAAAAATTGGCGGCGAAAAATTTCAACAGCCTTCTGTTTTGGGGGTGTCAAAGTTCCATCCACGTCGAACAGATATATCTTTCTCATCTATTATAGTCATCCTGTAGTCTAACCACATCGTCGATCTCTGCGGTGCTGACCTCAATGAGCGTCACATCTTCTTTATCTGCACAGTAGCGATGGATAAGGCCCGGTCGAATACGCTGGCTTTCGCCCTCCTTCATAACAATCCTAATGCCTGTCTCTGTGTCAGAGTATTCGTGGTGTGGCCCCATTTCTAACAACAGGGAACCTTTGAGCACATAGATTGTCTCATCCTTCTCCTGATGGTATTGAAGTGACAGTCTGTGGCCTGCGTTGATGTGCAAAATCTTTCCTAAGTACCTGTCGGTGATTGCCCACCGGTCTTCGTAGCCCCAAGGCTTTTCTACTCTCATTTTATCTCCAAAATAGTTGTACTGCCATGATACAGCATGATAAGGCAATGCAGATCATAGTCTTGGTTGTGAACATAGTCTCATTAAGCAAGAGCCATGTAAGGACAGGGAAAACAAAGTATGACGCAGCAAAGCCCATGAATCGTGCTGACCATGCCTCCCCTGTTTCCTCAAAAATATAGCGAGTAGCCATCCAGAAGCTCAGTCCCACAGGAACAGAGTAAATGCCAACCGCGAGCAGAGGTTTGTCTTTCCACCACTCCCATGCAAACTGAGAGTTTAGCTGGAACCACGCACAGACATGCCCAAGAAAGAAAAACCCAAGACCATAAAGAAAGTTAACACTAGGCATTCTTACTCCACTCTAAATATTTGTAAAGCGCGCTGGTAACCATCGAGTGCCATACGCTGTCATCAATTGGGACTTGGAAGTCCTCTGCTATTTCTCTTCCCTTTTCCCATGCCATAACTTCTTCTCTTAGTGTATCGATCTTATGAGCGCGAGTGGCGCGTTTGCTGCCAACAACTGCGGCAGGATACCGGCGCTTGTGCTCTTTCTCACACTCGCGCAACAGCACATGGCCAGCTTCATGCAATAAAAGATATAACTGGCGCTGGCGAGTGACACGATTGTTTACCACTATGAAATCACCGGGCACAATACCACGACGTTCGTGGAACAACGCAGTCTCACCATCGCGCTCAAACATAACTTGCAACTCATATTCAATCTCTAAAAAGTTTACTATTCTTTCAATATATTCTTTATAGTGTGTTGTTTTGCTTGGCTCTTTGTCTTCGCTTCTTCTCGCACTCTGTGCATCCTTCATCTTCATCCATCCCTAAATGTTCTTTCAGTTCTGGCAACCCGCCAATTACTTCTTCATCACCATTTATATCACACTTTACAACTAAAGGCAAGGCCGGCCATCTATATTTTTTGCCAACGAATACCTGCATCTCTGGGCTCTTGTCCATAAAGGTTAATGCATACTCATAACCAGACTTGTCCAGAGTTTTGACGGACACAATAGTCAAAGGATCATGACCTGTTCCGTACACTTGATAAAATAATACTGCCATTCTTACCCCTTTAACAACTGCTGAGTAGATATATTTAGCTTATCCTCAATCAGTGTGATGCCTCCAACAACAACAATATCCATGCCGCCATTGCCTCGGCTCATTTGAATCTTAGTAAACTCTTGACGAGCATCCAAACCCTCGGGTAGAATACCCTCTTGTAAGAGCGATGACGCTCGGGCATCTGGACGCAAGCACACAACGTAGTCTGGGTTTACCACCACTTCACGTAGGGTCCACTTTTCTTTTGATCTCTGTGTAGGCTGTTCATAAAGCTCTACTAATTTGATTCCCTTCATTGTACTTCCTCCTTGTAGGGATAAACATGTCTTTTATTTGCATTCATTTTGCGACCTTGGACAAAAACAATTACAGTATCTGTCAACTCGTCTATTACAACTCCGGTAGTAGGAGCCTCTGTTCTCATCGGTATCCCCATGTCCTTTCCGGTTGAGGACCACAAAACAACATTCGATGGAATATGCACCAAGTCTCCAATCACAAACTTAGGATTGCTCAGTGTTTGCTTCTTCGCTGCCATTCATATTTCCCTGTATTGCATTGTTATAACCAGAAAGTAACGACGACGCATCTTCAAGCCTCTGATCAATAGCGGCAAGCTTTTTGCGAGTGTCTTCAATAACTTTCAGGATCTCTTCGCCCCTTAATACGTCCCTTACCGAACCATCGTCAAATGCGCCGACATGGTTAGACAAAATCAGCAGGGCCTTCCCGCTATCTCTCATAAATTCAGCAATCAAGTCGGGAATATTTTCCAACTCTTCTGAATAAGTGATGTTAACTCTCATCTATACTCCAATAGATACTGTTATGGGGTTGTAATCATGCCCCAAATACTATTCATAACAAGTGCTATCGTCAAACTTACGATAGACCATACAACTTTAGTGTTACTTGCCTTCCACGACTCCAACGAAGCAATGCGTGCTTCAAGCTGTGCATGTCTGGCATACAGTCCCTTATCAGGGTTGTACATGGCTTCCTTAATCTTAGAAATATCATCAGCCATGCCGTCGATATCAATCTTGATACCTTCGATGCCATTGCCCAACACATCAATCTTAGCGCCCAAGCCGGTAATCGACTGGGTTAACTCTATCATCATGGCATTGGTCATGTTTTGGAAATCGTCGCTCATACTATAAATAGTGTATTAACCAACAACTGCATGGCTGGTTGTTAATAAAGTGCCTGCTGCAGATGCAGCGTTTTGAAGAGCGCATCGAGTAACCTTGACGGGATCAATAACACCAGCAGCAATCATGCTACACATGGTGCCGGTGTAGAAATCCCAGCCCTCATCTGCTGATCCGGCCAGCACTCTTTCGGTCACAAGGTCAGCACTCTCACCAGCATTATTAGCCATCTGTTGTAGTGGCGCGAACACTGCATTCTTTACAATCTCAATGCCTGCGCGTTGCTCTTCAGTAGGAGCATCTACTGCAAGTTTGCTAGCGGCTCGGATCAATGCGACACCACCGCCGGGAACCACACCTTCTTGCTGTGCAGACCGTACGGCCTCAAGAGCATCTTCGATCCGATGACGCTTCTCAGTCATTTCAATTTCAGTAGCTGCGCCAACTTTAATAACTGCAACGCCACTGGCCAGTCTGGTGATGCGTTCCTGAATCTTCTCGCATGCGTGCAAGTCCTCAGTGTCTTTCAACTCTGCCTTAAGATCCTCGATTTTCTCTTCGATCTTTGTGTAGTCACCTGCACCGCCGGCAATAGTTGTGGAACCCTTGGTAACCTCAATCGTCTTGCACGTACCAAGATTCTCAAGCGTTACATCGGCTGGAGACATGGCATCAACCTGAGATATGTACGTGGCCCCAACAGACAATGCAAGATCCTGCATGATGTTGGATCGGTCCTCACCATATCGCGGTGCCTTAACGGATGCAACCTTAATACCTGAGTTCATTTCCTGACGCCGTACTGCGTTCATGATCAGTGCGGCCAGTGCTTGGCCCTCCACTTCGTCAGCAACAATAATAAGTGGTCGAGTGCTGCGGTCAGCAATCTCTAGCACTGGTAGAATCTCATCCACCCTCTCAATCTTGGCATCAGTCACCATGATTAGTGGGTTCTCGTAGCGCACATGACGACGGCGCTGGTCAGTAATGAAGGCTGTAGCTGTATAGCCTGACGCAAACCTAAAGCCTTCAATCAAATCTAGACTAGTCTCTAAGCTGCGAGCCTCTTCGACTGTTACGGCCCCATCCTTACCAACACTGTCAACTGCAGTAGCCACGATGTTGCCAAGGTTACGGTCATTGTTGGCAGAGATAGTTGCGATGTGCTCAATGTCTTCCTTGCTACGGATAGGCTGTGCCATGTCCTGCAAGTTAGTGACGATGCCATCGACAGCCAGATTGATGCCGCGCTGCAACTCGATGGGTGACATGCCTGCAACCAAATATCTTTGCGACTGATTTAGAATAGCGCGTGCAAGTACAGTCGCGGTGGTTGTGCCATCGCCAGCAGAAGTGTTAGTCTGTGCTGACACTTGTTTAATAATCTGTGCGCCTACATTCTCAAATGGATCTTCTAAGTCCACATGGTTAGCGACGGTCACACCATCTTTAGTAATCATAGGGTTGCCACTCTCTGTCTTTAGAATGACATTCCTACCACGGGGGCCAAGCGTTGCCGCCGTGTAATCTGCCAGCAGGTTGACACCCGCCAGAATCTTCTTGTTTAACTCAGTACCCTTACAAAATTGTCTAGGCAACATACACCTCTCATATTATGGTTTATTATACCCCAACTGTACGGGGTTGTCAAATTGTTTTATTCAGAATCTTTATCGTTAGATGATTCTTTGTCTTTCTGTAGCTTATCCACAACAACTTCCGCGTTGTCGATAGCATCGTCGGCATACTTGTTAGCGTGTCGTCGCTGTGCTGCACTGAAGTAATTGCCTACGTTGGTGGTAAACTTCTTTGTTGTTTCCAGCAGAATAATCATGTCGCCTTCCATCTTCTCAATGTAAATGTCTGCGCAAGCATTGATATTCTCTGGTGACATGTTGAGGACGCCATAGCTTCTTACGTTCATCACGTTCGTCATATTAATCATCTGCTCTCCAGAGATAGTCCATTGACTACTGGAGTCTTCGCTTCCCCTGCCTCCCTCGGAAAGTAGTTGCTGCTCTTTCAAGAAGATTCTTTCCTTCTCGTGGAATAAGCCAAAGTAAGATTCTGCTACCAGATACTTTTCGTAATCCCTTATAAACACTTTCTTCACACGATTGAAGTTTTTTTCGTACGCTTTTTGTGCGGCCTTCATCTCGTCATCGGTTTGAGGATTTTGAAGTTCGCGAGGAATAAGTTCTGATTCCAAGTTCTGTCTATTGGCAAGAAACTCTCTCCACGCCTCTTCCATTGAGACACCTTTTTCAGCAGCCTCCTTGCCCGAGATCTGTGCATTATTGAGTGCCACATCAAGGCCGGATCTCTTTCCAAACTTGCCTTGCTTTCCACGTTGGAGTCGGGCATCTGCAGCGGCAGCATCAGCGTCCAATTTGTCAGTGTCGGCTATAGCGCCGGCGCTTCCAAGGATCTCATCGTTGTGGAACATGCCCGCCTTTGTGTAGCCGGGAACGTGAGGCTTAAACTTCTTCTTGCCTTTAGCATCAGCAGTCTCCGTGCCGTGAGTCAGAACCATTTTTACTTGCCTTCTCCACTCATCACTGTCTTCAAAATTATTGAGCAAGTCTGGAAGCGCTGGTAGTTCTACATCGCCAACTCTTAGAGGCTGTGCTGATGCTCCAAACTTTTTCTCAAACTCTCTTGCGCCCCTCATTACCTCGACAAAGTTATCGCGGCTGATAACGAAGTCATAAATCTGCAAGCTCGTAACATCACCACCATCGGAATCCTTGTAGGCGATAAGATATTTGATGTTTTCTTGGCCACCGCCACGAAGATATAGATAATCTAAAAGGTTAGTAAAGCTACCGTGGATTCCTGTGCCGGGACTGAGAAGCTTCAAGCTAACCTGTTCTCCCTCAACACCCACAAAGTCTTCGATTGGGAGCGTGCCACCAACCCTATCGGCCTGCTGCCTACCCCCTGTTAGTGCTGCCATGAATCCCTCAAACACAAACCCTGCGGAAGACTCTGTGTAGTCATTCAGGGTTGCTTGGAGCGCTTCGATGATTTGCATCATACGAATCACAGCATGGAAGTTGCCACCGGGAGCCTTTCTTTTTGCTTCTTGCGGATCGATGAAAGAGTTAACATGAGCAATACGTTGCTTCATGTTATCTTTCTTTCTAATCACATTGAACACACGCTCAATATCTTCGCGAGACTGGTGCTTGGGATCGCCCCATGCCTCACTCGGGACCAGCGCCGGGATATCAATCTTATAACTGAAGCGGCCTCCCTTCTTTCTCTCGTTCATCTGTTCCATGCCGCGTGCATCTTGCATCGCTTGTTGCGTGAGAATCGCCTGTAAATCTTCTTTGGTCATGCCGCTGTCGGCTAGCATCTTAATCGCCTCAACCATGTCAGAGTCAACACCAACCATCAGAAGCTGACGGTATAACTCCTTCCACTGCTCGGGAGGCAAGCGGCTCTCTCTAATATTTCCACCACCAGATGACGGCGAACCTCTAGTGGCTAACCCTTGGTGATCGTCAAAGTGCATCATCACCGAGTCAACCATCGCAGGGTCTGGTGCGCCCATGATCTGTGCCACCACCTTTGCAACCGTGGGGCGATCATTCTCTGCTCCCGGCGGTACCTGTGTCGCGATCATTTCAGGGTTAATGTTTGTATCAAATCCTGCTGGATCTGAGCGTGATGTGATATCGGGATACGAATCCTCGATAGTCTCTTGTATCATTTCAAGCAGCATGTCGAAAGTGATACTTACGGATGGTGCCTTGGTTGTAGCGAAGTAGCTCTCGATGAGCGTGTCTAACTCTTTGTTTCCCATGTATTAATTAGTCCTCTATTTCCTCTTTTACTTCATCAAGCAGCTTACAAATGTCTAAACCTGCACAATCGATCTTTCGACTGGTCAGGTGATAGTGGCTGACGAAGCCCTTAAACGTACCACGCGATGCCTTACTGTCAACCGTCGTACTCGTTTCTCCATTCTTTTCTGGTGCCTCTAATGGGATGCCGATGCCGTTGTGAATAGCTTTCCACAATGCCTTGAGTGCTCGGATCTGTACCGGGTAGAAGTCCAGAAATGGATCTAGTTTACTGCCGTGGACCCACGCACCATCTTGTATGGGGCGCTCGCCAAAGCCGTTCTTAACATACCAATTCTGATACTTGGTATAGTATGCGTTGCTAATCTCCACACCAATGGACTTGTGGTTTAGCTTGCCGTTGCCAGCGTGCCATGCCCCATGTTGTGTGTCGAGTAGCTGATAGATTGTTCCATCGTTGTCTATGCAGAAGTGTACCGAGATCCCACGGCGAGCCAACACCAGCGCGCAGGACTCTGCGCTCAAGCACACGTCCCAATGATTGACAAAGATCGTAGGCTTGCGGTCAGGCTTACCGGCATAGTCATAGTAGCTGCGATCATCACAGTCGAGGCCCAAGGCTTCGTCCCATAACACGACCCTTTCCCAATCAATCTCTATAAAGTTTCCATTATGTACAATGTATTTCTTGTCATCGCAGGCTTTGTTACCGCGTGCATAGGGCGACGGGTGCGGAATGTGGCCTGAGATTTCTGCTTCTCGCTCAGTCCATACCCTCCTATACGTCGCAGGACCGACCAGCCCATCGGCAGTCAGTCCCATCTTTTTTTGCCACTTTTTCACGGCGGCAACAAGCTCATCATCATTGTGGCTGCAGCCGAACCACTGCGGGTGCCAGCCTAACGAGTCTTGTGAAGATTTATTATAAAATACTTTGTCCACAGCCATGTCCTAAAGGTTAATAATCTCAGACAATAATGTCTGCGATACCATACTCAACAGCTTCTGATGCTGAGAGATAAATGTTCACCTTTCTTTCTAACAGTTTCTTGAGGGTTCGCTTGGTCAAACTAGTCTCCTTAACCAGCGCCTCCATGTATGTGTCTTGAGAATTTCTGATCTCTTCCATTTCATTCTCTAGATTATGAATAGAACCGTGGTTGCCACCAATGACTGAGTGAATCATGACTCGGCAGTTTGCACCAATCTTTCGCTTGCCCTTGGTTCCGGCAGCTAAGAGCAATACGCCAGCAGACATGACCTTACCAAGCCCAAACGTATGAATCTCGCAGTCCTTTTGGATTAGACGCATAACATCATACAGGGCAAACATGTCATCAGCACTACCACCATAGGTAGAGATAATCATGTCCATTGGTTCCCACACTTCACTGCCCTCTTCACCAGACTTGCCTGAGTGATGTAGGACCAGCAGCCCACTTAATGTTTCTCGGGATTTGCGCTCGTCAATATCTCCGTAGAGGCCGACAACACGCATCTCTTCTTCCTGCTCCAACCCCAAGGCTGCAGCAAGCTGTTCTGCGGAGATCTCTTCCCCTTCCAGTTCTTTTTCTTCTTCTGTTTTCTTTTCTTCTTCGGCTTTCGTAGAGCCCTTCTTCGGCGTTAACAACATTACAACTTCCTTCTGTTTTCTTGAAAGTGCTTCACAGCGCCGTCCCAATCACTGAAGGGTACCTGACGCTTAAACACAGCAGGATACGAAGACAGGTAGTTATCAACCGCTGTCCTCTTCCATCTATCGTACTCGTAATCGTCTACGTTTCTCTGCCTAATTGCAGTGGCAGAGTCAACTTCTTCTGCGACACGATACTTCATTGCGCGGACAAACTCAACATCTTCCGCGACAGACACCATTAACTTTAGTGCCTGTAGTCCTGTTTTTTCGACAAGCAATCCCACTCTACCTAAGTGTACGATGTTTGCCAAAAGCCAGCCCAGCATATACCCGATAAGTCCTGCTAGACCTAACGATGCGTATTCCATTCTATCTCCAATATAACACTACCCCATAGTTTACACTATAGGGCAGCAGTGTTAAAATAAAATATTGTACAACCGAAACCCCTACTTGCGGGTCTTAGTTGCAGCGATGAGGCGAGCGGCTACGCGGCGAGCAACCTCGTTAACCATATCTTCATCGGAAGTGATGGTAACGTTGTCGGCAAGCTCTTGCATGAGTGGTTCTTCTTCCTCTTCGGGTGGAAGCTCTTCGTCGCCGGCAATCGGCTCCATTTCTTCTCCCTCGGGGGCTTCTTCTTCGCCACCTTCCATGCTTACGTCTGCGCCCTGCTTCTGGAGTGCTGCAACAATGTCGGAAACAAGCTCTTCGGCATCAACTTCAACAGTATCGCCCATGGGCTCTTCTGGCATTTCTTCTTCTGGACCTTCATCGCCGGGGAGTTCTTCTTCCTCTCCTGCCATGGGGTCATCTGCCATCTCCATGTCGTCACGTTGATAGTTCATTTCAGTCATAAACTCGTCTGTAAACTTAGATTCGATCTCAGCCAGACGCATAAATCTACGGGTGACTGACTCGTTTAAAATTAGCTTTTTCTTGCTCATTGCTTTATAATCTCCTAAATAATATTATGAAGGCTTCGATAATAAATAGTCTATTCGTCAGCAAACGGCGTCAACTATTGAATAAAAAATCTTTCAGGTATGCCGCACGTAAAGATATTTTTTGAAGTGCCCTTTTTTCCAACTGTTGTATCCTCGCTGGCGTGTACCCTAATCTCTTTGCGACCTGTTCCAAAGTCATTGCGCCGTTTTTACGAACCGCTATTAATGTACAGTTGCGGTCCTCTGAATATTCTATCCATAATCGACATTCCTTTTCTTCACAATCCTTATTTTCATTGAGGCACCGTCTAGCACAGCGCCTCATCTGACACCCTTCACTTCCTCTGCCACCATCATAGCCTGATGCAGCTTGGAAATTATATCATAGCCATCAATAATGTTGACGTGATCGCACCGAACCCAATCTTGCGTAAACTCTGGCGGGGTTGGTGTCGTCCACTTCACCTTGTGCCAGCGCCATGGCGGTAGTGGCGCTCCAGTGTTTCGCAACTCTGATTCGACAATCACCCCGTAGTAAGGCGCGCTCGTCTTTCTATTCCAGCATACAATTCTACCTCTAAAGTCCTTCATGTTCTTCCTCTATCATATCAAAAATATTCTCAATCTCGCTTGAGTTAAGCGCCAGCTTACTGGACAATTCTTTTCCTTCCTTCTTCAGCTTCTTTGACTTGGCCAGCTTAGTCTTGCTCTGGCTACTTTTCTTTAACTTTAATGTTTCAATAAAATCTTCAAACTCTGTGTCACCAGTCAGGTATGCTTCAATACAGCCACGAAAGAAGTCGGACTGCTTAATGCCATCGTAGTGCAAGCGAATGCGTAACTTGGCATGTACTTGGTCGTTCTCTCTGAAGACTATTCGTTTGTTATAAAACTCATCAGACATTATTTAGCACCTAAAATGTGCGTGCTCGACTCTCTCATTCCAGCAGCAGTCTGGCGTGTAAATACAGCCTTTGTCTGCAACTCCATCAAAGTGCGAGCGCCGGTGTAAGAGAACCCGCTGCGAACACCCTTATCAAGTCCATACAACACCTTGTTTACTGGTCCTTTGCACGGAAGCACGGTAGAGATACCTTCTAGCGACGAGGCTGAACCTCTCCAATCCTTTTGTGCTTCTTCTGACGCCATGCCTCGATAGGTCTTGTGTGGCTCACCATCGATGTAGATAAATTCGCCGGGAGTCTCGGAGGTGCCAGACAGAAGCGAGCCAACCATAACACAGTCTGCGCCTGCTGCCAGTGCCTTTACCATGTCACCACTATTACGGATGCCACCGTCTGCAATGATTGACACATCGCGATCTGTCTTTGAGCAATCAATAACAGTCTGTAAGCCGGGATGACCATGGCCAGTCTGGATACGTGTGGAACAAATAGATCCTCCACCGATATTACATCGCACGGAGTCTGCTCCCCAATCTGATAAAGCGTTGATGCCGTCAATGGTTGCCACGTTGCCTGCCATGATGTGAATAGTATCACCGAATGTATCACGCAATGCTTTGAGTGCGCCTTCCATCAACACATGATGGCCATGAGCCACATCAACGCATAGGATATGAGCGCCCATTGCCACCAGTGCCTTGGCTCTGTCGAGATAGTCTCCCGTTACACCAATGGCTGCAGCTTTCATGCCCTTATTAATCTTCCTAACCATCCTTGCTTGTTCGTCTGTGGAACAATAGCGGTGGATGATGCCCAATCCTCCAGCATTGTTGATAGCATTTGCCATGGCCGGGCCTGTAACCGTGTCCATGGGTGAAGAAATGATGGGCAGCTTGAAACGAATAGGTCTAGAGTGTCTACCGCCAAGCGTCGTGCTAATGTCAATCTCTTGTCTGCTTCTAATATCTGAATACTGTGGTACTAAGAGTACATCGTCATATGTCAGGCTAACTAAGGTTCTCACAATTCCCCCTTCTCATACTTCTCGACTACACGCTGCGCAGCATCCCAGCAGCTAGGGCAGTACAAACGCACAACGCCCTCCTTCTCTCGCACAACCACGTTCCACTCTGATAGCATCTTGCGATCCTTCTTATCAAACGTAGTCTCGCACATCAAGCACTCATCCGGCAACTGTGAATATATGTTCATCTTGTCGGCTAAGTCTGGACTACCGCTCTTCTTTTCCATCTTGGCTGCAGCACGGCGTTGCTTGCGGTTCATCGAGTAAGTGCCCCCATGACTGGCGGTGCGCCCACAGCCCATGACGGGTGCTTGCGGAACACTACGACTGCTGACGGGAATGGGGCAGAGTTGTCACTGTCTCCAAACTTGAGTCGGCCCTTGATAAAATACACAAACTCTGCTTTCATCACATAGTCGTGCCAATACTTTGTATCTGTCCTCGCTGGGATTAGCATGACAACCTTAGTATTTTCATTTTCCTCGGCTGACTCATAGCCCTTGCGAATCCACTGGTCAATGCCACGACCGTATGGAGGATTGACAAACACTGTGTGTCCTGCCCAGTCCTTCGATAGTCCGTCCTCTGCTTCTGTGTAGAAGTTAGCGCACTTTGTATTGTGTGGAGAGGCGCAGGGGTCTAAGTCGAATGGGCCGAAGCGCCAGTTTAACTTGTCAAAGAAGTCTTGTGGGGTTGCCCAGTCGCCAGTCTTTGAAGAGAACAGCGTTTGCTGTGTTGCTTTATCCATTGCGAACCTCCACTTGCACGAACGCCTGCTCTGCCACGTCCCACTCCCATGCCTCTGGCTCGGTCAGGTTCACAATCTGGTCTACCCAAATGACACGCTGTACCAGTGGGTACTTTGCAACTCTATGTCGCTGGTTTTGGTTGAATTCCGTTAGTGCCTTCATAACACTCTTACGCTCTTCCGTGACTGTCTCAAGAGAAGTCAAAGGTGAAGAGTATGTTGTGCCTGCACGTAGGATAAGATAGTGCGGGTGATCATCGTTTTGTCCTACCGGCTGCTTTGACCACCACTCGACCATACGGCGAATCACGGACTGCTTACCGCTGGGCATGAAAATCATTCGGGCATGTAGATTTTCAATGTTCCAACTACCAGCATAGTACCGGCTGTACAACTCTGATGCACCTGCCCAATCCTTATCGTGTGTAATGACCTGACCAATGTGTGACGCAAAGCACTGATTCGCAAGAGTCGAAAGTTTCGTCTTCATTGTGTCAAGAGCGTACTTACTGTCGCGGGCAATGAACTCATCCTTTGCCCAAGACAACATCTGTTCTTCTGTGTAGTTAATGTACTCAGGATATTCTTCGCACACCAACTCCCACTCAGTAATGACCTGATGTATAAGATCTCCTTCGATCTCTTCACGGGTCCAGTGACGTGAACGGTTGCTAATCTCAGCCAAATTCTTAATACGGCGCTTGAACTGAGTCGCGGTTAGGTCGCTTAGATCGACGACAAGCATATTACACTTTGATTGGTGTCCCTTACCAATGCCAATTTCGTGACCTCTGGTACGTTTGTTGCCACTGTGAACCCACAGCAGCCCATCCCACAAGCATGCGTGGATGATGCGGTCTTGCTTGATTCCGGTTAGATAGAAATCTTTATAATACTGCTTTGCGCCAGTGCCATCGACGCCATTGGTTCCGGTGATTCTAGTTTGAGCAAACCTGTAAAGTGGGTGAGTTGCTTTGGCTAGGTTTGAAAGATCGTGACCTTCGATAACCATCAAGACTTCGTTGTTGGCAACATAGTCTTGCCAAAGGAAGCCCTGTCGAATATCAGAATCCGAAGTTGGCGTAAAGTGGTGAAGCTGCTTGATCTGACTCTCGGTATCGCTGTAATACTTTGCGTCCTTGGCTTCTCTGATTCGACGTGAAACTGACTTTTTATTTTTACTCACCTGTGCTCCCCAAGGCTCCATCGCCTCTGTCGCTAATTGTTATTGGATACCAGCCATATAGATCGCCGTCACCGTTGCGCTCCATAGCGCGGAAGTGAACGACAGGGACCATGACTACTTGTGCAATCTTTGAATGAGACTCAATAGTTTGTGTCTCGGTCCCAACGTTGTGAAGGTTAATAAACACCTCTCCGTCATAACCAGAGTCGATGACGCATGCGCCGACCAGCAGGCCGCGCTTTGCTGCCATGCCTGAACGGTTCTTGACCTCTAGCATGTATCCGTGTGGAATACCAAACCGTAGGCCGGTCGGCAAGATGGCACGACTACCGGGCTCAATAGTTACTGAGTCATTGTCTGGGGGGCTGAAGTGGATATCCAGCCCCGCATCAGACGGGTTTGCTCGCGAGGGAGGGTGTACGTTAAGGTGCGTGCGGCACCACTCGATCATCATTACTCAACTCCATCGGGGTTGGCTGCAGTTGACAACACGCTATAAGTATCATAGAGTGCATCAAGATCGACCTCGCCCTTCATGAGTCGGTACGCCTTGACAGCAACGCTCATTTCCTCACGGGTTAGCCAGCCTTGGCGCCGGTAGTCGCTCCGAAGCTCTCGTCGCTGGTCCTTATAAGGTTCCATCGCATCTTCGATAGTCTTAAGTGAGCGAATATATTCAATAATATATCGCTGGCGTCGTGCTTCCGCGCTAGAAAGAACGGGCTTAGAGGTCGTGTTTGTATCATCATTCATTTTGTGCTCCTTTGAATGAGTGGTTAGTGTTCATATAATAGCAGATACGTGTTCTGCTGTCAACTAGTTTTTATCTTTATTTTTGCGATGCAGGTGGTGACGCAACTCTATAATGTTATCACGCAAGAATCCATCGTCTGGGTTCTGTGCAAGTGCCTGTTCGTATTCTCGCATCATTTCTTCAATCATTCGTTCGCTGCGCTTGAGGCGTACCCGTGCCATCACCATGCCCACCAAAATGAAGACAAAGAACAGTACAAAGAACGCGCTCATTACTATAACAGATCCTTCCATGTTATTAATTAGTCCGATGAAAGTTTGATATCAACGTTAATGTCTACCTCAAAGCGCGGCACCCCGATGTGATCAACCAAGCCATGCTCAAGCGCATCGTCTGCTTCCAAGTACCAGTCGGCATGACCACGATCATGAATGTGCTTCAAGAAATATGTTTTG
>MDTB01087166.1_pt1 | contig 14632 bp, 14 predicted proteins | sample 811161 | NCBI WGS metagenome assembly MDTB01 (sample SAMN05326650, study PRJNA326480) | marine metagenome | isolation source: seawater | place: Mediterranean Sea | collected 2009
AGTTATCAAAAAGAGACAATGCCTCAACATTAGAAGATTACTCAAAAATTGGAATTCTACCTGAGTCACTTAGAAATTATCTTTTAAGGTTAGGATGGTCTTATAAAGATAAGGAAATTTTCAACTTAGATGAAAGTATAAAACTTTTTAATCTAGAGGGAATAGGTAAATCACCTTCAAAACTTGATATGGGTAGAATTCTTTCTATGAATGAATATTACATTAAAAATATTGAAGAAGATATTTTGTACAAAAAATTTAAAGAATATTGTGAGATGTATAAAGATAACATCAATGAAGAAAAAGAAAATACAATAAAAACCTCTTTAACATTTTTAAAAAATAAAGCAAAAACACTTGAGGATATATTTAACAATTCTAAATATATATTAAATGATAAAGTTATTTTTAGTGATAATGATAGAGAACTGATAAATGGAGAAGCAGAAAAAATAATACATTTATTTAAGGAAAAGATTTCACAACTTGAAATTCTAAATAGAAAAAATTTGGAACATATAGTAAATGATTTAATAAAATTAAATAATACAAATTTTAAGGGTGTTGGGCAGCCATTACGAATAATGTTAACAGGATCTAAATTTGGCCCAGGAATATATGATATAATAATATCTCTTGGAAAAAATGAGGTAATAAAAAGATTAGGAAATATAGGAAAGGATAATCTTTGATGCTTCTTCAGATGAAGAACTGGGAGAAGTCAAAATTTCAAGAGTTTTTTTTATTTCTTCCTTTTGTTTTGCTATTAAATCTGGTTTTTTAAGAAAATAGCAAACACTTTTAAATATTTCATCCGCGTTACATTCTGATTGTATCAACTCTGGAATAACTTCTCTATTATTGATAATATTAATCATATTAACAAATTTTATATTTAGTAAAAATTTTGCTAAATAAAAATTAATAAAGTTCATCTTATAGATAATTATTGAAGGGACACTCATTTTACAAACCTCTAACGAAACAGTACCAGATTTTACGATAGCAAAAATTGATTTTTTTAAAACTGCAGTTTTAATTTTATCATCATAGATAGTTTCTATGTTTTGTATTTGATCATTTGAAATATAATGCGATACAAGTTCTTTATTTTTATGAGTTGCATGAAATATAAAATTATAATTAGGATCCTTGATATTCATTTTTTTTACAAAATTAATTAAAATTGGCATATGATAATTAATTTCTGAGACTCTACTGCCAGGAAAAATTGAGATGATATTTTTTTTATCTAAAAGTTCATCTATTTGAACATTTTTCTTATTATTCTTATCTAACAAAGGGTGGCCCACAAAAGTATTAGTTAGTTTTTCTTTATTGAAATATTCTTCTTCAAACTTAAAGAGTAACAAAATATGGTCTATAAAACTCTTCATTTTCTTAACTCTACCTTCTCTCCATGCCCAAACTTTAGGAGCAATAAAATGAATTGTTTTTATTTTTGAATTTTTTTCTTTTACTAATTTTGCTACTCTTAATGTAAAATCTGGGCTATCAACACTGAATAAAATATCAGGTTTAAATTTCAAAATCTCATTAACTGTATCTTTTATTTTACGTTTTATTTTGAAAAAATTTAAAATAATGTCTGTAAAAGCTATATAAGTTATTTCTTTTTGGTCAAAAATTGTCCTTATTCCTAATTTTTCTAGGTTTGTTCCGCCAACACTTAAAAATTCAAGATCAGTTCTTTTTGTTTTTACTTGTAATATTACCTCTGAAGCCAGTTTATCGCCAGAAGGTTCGCCTGTAAGAACAAAAATTTTTTTCATATAGCAATAAGAAAGAGATTATTTTGATTTGCATATTTAATAGAAAGCTCTTTATTTAATATAATATTTTGATTTGATCTAACCACTATTCCTTTGACACCAACATTATTACAATCTTTAAATGTATCAATTCCTATTGTTGGTAAGTCTACCCTTAAATCTTGTTTTACTTTAGGCAGTTTGATTAAAATCCCCTTTTTTATTTTTGATTTATGTATAGATTTTATCATTGCTTTTGTGCCTTTTCTTGTTTCTTGGGAAATAATCTTATTGTCTCTTATAATTATTGCTTGTGTATGATTATACGAATTTATTTTTTTTAATATTTTAACGCCTTTCGTTATTTCCTTTTTTTCCAATGAAGTTGGTTTAATTTTTGTATAGATACCTTTCTTTAATGTTAATTCAGGGTTGAAAGTATTTAATTTAATAACTTTAATTTTATTTTCAGACAAAATTTTAATTAAAACTTTTAATATTGCTGCATCACCTAATTTAGACGCCTTAACAATTCTTGGTATATAAAACAGACCTCTTAAGTCTAATTTTAATTTTGATATTTTAGGTTTAATAATGTTTCCAGCGAATATTACCTTCTTGCATTTTTTTGATTTGATAAGATTTAGTATTTTGCCAAATTTACCAATATTTATAAAAAAACTATTCTTTTTATTTTTAAATTTGTTATTTTTTGTTAGGTCTATTATAAAATGATCTATCTTTTTTTTTTCAATTTTTTTAAGTATTTGAATTGGTAAATCTTTTTCTCCTAAAAAAAGGCCTATCATTAAAAAGTGGGTGGAAGTGATATTGGTCTTTTTTTATCTGAATTAATAAAATTAATTATTATTTTTATAAATTCATTATTTTTTAAATCTGAGTTAAGATTTTCAATGTTATCTCTGAAACTGGTGGTCTTAAATATATTTTTGTACGCCAATTGTATTTTTTTAATATTCTCATTTGATACTTTCGATCTTCTCAATCCAATGAGATTTAAACCCATTAAATTATTTCTATTGCCCATTGATAAACCAAACGGTATAACATCGCTCAAAACACCAGTCATTCCTCCTATCATTGCAAACTCACCAATCCTAGAAAATTGATGTATCGCACAGCTTCCACCAACTATTGCGTTATTTTGAATAGTAACATGTCCACCCACTTGAACGTTATTTGCCAACACAACATTATTTGATATCAAACAATCGTGTGCTACATGACAATAAACCATAAATAAGTTATTATCACCAATTTTGGTTATCCCACCACCCTGTTTAGTTCCTGGATTTATATTTACATACTCTCTAAACTTATTGTTATTACCAATAACTAATGAATTTTTTTCACCTTTATATTTTAAATCTTGGGGAGGAGTTCCAATTGATGAAAAAGGGTATATTTGGTTATCTTCTCCTATTTTTGTATTACCAGCTATGTTTACATGTGAATGCAAAACTGAATTAGCTCCAATTTCAACTTCAGGACCTATAATACAATAAGGTCCTATCTCAACATTATCTAAAATTTTTGCTTTAGCATCAACTATTGCTGTTTTATGGATCATGAATAATAAATAACAAATTTATTATTTAATTCTTATCAACTATTACTACTGATTATTACTTTCTGTCTACAATCGTTGCAGACCATTGCGCATCTGCCATTTTTTTATCGCCAACATATGCTGTGCCTTTATATTTCCATACTCGACCATGAGACCTGATAGCTTCAATTTTTAGTTCTAAAACACAGTCTGGTATAACTGGATTTCTAAATCTTGCTTTTTCAATTGTCATTAAGAATACTAATTTATTATCATATGTAGCTTTATCCAACCCATTAGCAGTTAATGCAGCTGCTGCTTGTCCAAAAGCTTCAACAATTAACACACCTGGCATAACAGGCTCACCTGGAAAATGCCCATTAACGAAAAAGCTATCTTTTTTAACATGCACGATCGCAGTTGCTGAGAAAAGTTTTTTAATATCTCTTAATTCATCTATTAACAGCATTGGCTCTCTATGTGGAAGTAATTCTTTAATTTGTTTTTTATTTAAGCTAGTCATTTTATTTACTTTCCTTTACAAAATCTCTAATATTTTTAGCAGGATATCCCATCACTTTTGTATTTGAAGGTATATCAGTAATCACACCACTACCTCCACCAATTTTAACATTGTCTCCTATATTTAGGTGTCCAGAAATTCCAGCTTGTCCTCCAATCATTACCTGATTTCCAATTGTGGAACTACCTGCAAATCCAACTTGTCCAGTAATTATACAATTTTTTCCAATTTTAACATTATGAGCGATATGGACTTGATTATCCAGAAATGTGCCATCACCAATAATAGTATCTGATAAGGAGCCTCTATCTATAGTATTGTTACAACCAATTTCTACATAATTTCCTATAATAACTGACCCTACATGAGGATATCTAAAGTTTATCTTACCAGGGTTAAATCCAAAACCTTTTTTTCCTATAATAGCACCATCTAATATATTTGTATTATTCCCAACCACACAATTTTTGAGAAGAACATTATTCCCTATTTTGCAATTATTTCCAACAATAACATTTTTTTCAATAATAGTATTATGACCAATTGAACAATTTTTTCCAATTTTGACTTTTTTTCCAACTAGAATATTTTTTCCAAATTTTAAACTAGAGATCCTAAGTTTTTCAATTGGAACAACACTTGAGTCAAAATTATCATCTAAAGAATTTGGGTAGAATATACTAGTTATTTTAGCCACAGATAACAAAACATCATGAACTTCGATAATGTATTTATTTTTTGGAACTAAAGTTTTGAACTTTGGATTGGTTATAATTATTTTTGATTTAGTATTTTCAACTAATTTAAAATATTTTTTAGAATGAAGAAAAGAAACATCATTTAATTTAGCACTTTCTAGATCTTTTATATCATTAATTAAAAAATTTTTTTTAATTTGTTTTTGACCCAGAGTTACCAAAACATCGTTAATTGTTATTTTTTTTTCTTTTTTAAAAAAAAGGTTTTCCATGCTAAAAATTTAAAGAGTTTACTTTATTATTTAATATTTTTATTATTTCACCAGTTATATCTAAATTTTTTTTACCAACAATAATATTTTTTTTTGGAATTACTAATGAAATTGAATTTGTGTCAACATACTCAGTTATAATAGGATTTAAGTATTCAATTATTTTTTTTGAATTTTTAATTTTAACCTCATTTAAATTATCTTGAGATAATTTTTTCTCAGACCTATATTTTTTAACCTCAATTGATAATTTTTCTAACTTTGAGTCAAACTCATTTTTGTCAATAATATTTTTTTGAGATAATAATTGTTTTTCTTTATCTATAAGGCTCTTTTCAATTTTGTTAAATTTATTTAAATATTCATCTCTAATTTTTTTTAGATGAGTATTTAATGACTTACCTACATTTGAATTATTCAAAATACTGTTAAGATCAATATAAACAATTTGAGCATTGCTACTTTGATTTAAAAAAAATAGCATTATAATTCCTAAAAGATATTTTTTCATATTAAAAAGATGTTCCTATTCTAAATCTGAATTTTTCAGTTGTGTCACTTGGTTCGCTTGTTAAAGGTATTGCATATGAAAAAGATAAAGGTCCAACAACAGTAAACCAATTAACGGAAATACCTGTGGATGATCTAATTTTACTTGATTCTAAAGCGCTATCATAATCAACTTCTCGTAAAGTTGCTGCGTCTAAGAATAAACTTAAATCAATATTTTCATTTCCTTGAAAAAAACTTGGTAAAGTTGAATTAAAATTTATTGCAGATCCATAATTACCACCAACATATTCAGTTCCATCTTTTGGACCAAATTTTCCACTTTCAAAACCACGTAATTTACTGCTTGGTATATAAACTCTTCTAGATACACGAACATCATCATCAATTGAATTAACAGCTTTAAAAAAAAATTTTGTTGAAAAGATTAGATTGTCGGTTAATGACAAATATTTTGAATAATTAACTGTGTTCTCAATAGATAAATCATCTGTATAAATTGGTAGAACCTGTTCGAAACCCATTTTGTAACCATCCGTTGGTTGAAAATTCTGGTCTAATTTGTTGAGAATTAGACCATATGTGAGCAAATTTTCAAGATAATCACCTTCTTGTTTTTTTTTATGGTTTGAAGCTGTGGAAGAAGTTTCCAATTTTTCATAGTAAGCTGAAATATCAAGATTTATAAATAGATCTTTGTATTGTTCAAAGCCAGTTCCGATAGCAAAACCAGTTCTTGAAGTTTTAAAACCACTAGTGCTTAAAGTATCAGTGCTCGTACTCTCAATTACTGTATTTAGAGAACGATCAGAATTTCTAAAATTTGGGTTTACTACAGAGAATTTACCTTTAATTTGGGCTTCTGAGACAGATAAATTCGTAGATAATCTTATTCCTTTTCCAAGATAATTTTTTTCTTTAATACCAGCTGTAATAGAAGCACCAGAAGTTCCAGCTCCAGCTCCTGCGAATATCTCACCTGTAGGACTTTCAACAACAGTTATATCAATAATTTTTTTTTGTTGGTCATTATCTGAAACCTTAATTTCAGATTTTACTGACTTAAACAAACCTCTTGATTTTATATTTGAAATAGATTTATTAAATAAAAATTCATTATAAGGGTCTCCTTCATCAATTATTAATGAATTACGTATAACCTTCTCTTCTGTAAGATAATTTCCAAATATATTAATTTGTTCGACAAAGAACTTTTCTAAATCATCAAATTTAAGATCAACACTAATATATTTATCATCTTCAATTTTTAAATCATAATTTACATCTACAAAAACGTATTCCTTCTCAAGTGCTATTTGGTTAACTTGATCTAAAATTTCATTAATTTTTTTTAATGAAAACTCTTTATTTTTTAATTTTTTTGAAGATTCTAAAATATTTGTAAAATTTTCTGTATCAAAATCATCATCTAGATTTAATAGAATATTACCAAAATAATATTTTTGACCAGCATCAATATTAAAATTTAATTCAAAAAATTCATCATTTATAATTTTAGCATAAGATGATTTTACATTAACATTATAATATCCTTTATTTTGATAAAAATTTTTTAGTAAGTTTTCATCCAACTTTATTTTTCTTTCATCAAGATATTTATCAGATGTAATAAATTTCCAAAATTTACCTTCTTCAGATTTGATCACGTTACGAAGTTTAGTATCTTTAAAAATTTTGTTTCCTTGAAAATTAATACTTTTAATTATTGCCCTTTTGCCTAAATTAAACGTATAAATAAGTTCAACAGAATTATTTTCATTTCTAATTGTTTTTACATTAATATCTGCAAAGTAAAATCCATTTGATCTGATAAGATTTATTAATTGATCTCTTTGCTCAACAATATTTGATTTCAAAAAAGGATATTTTTCACTTTTTTTTGTAATTTCTTTTAATTGTTTTATTATCGATTTATTTTTAATCCCTTTTATCTCAATTGATTGAATAATTGGATTTTCCTCAAGTTTTATTAATAGTTCATTATCTTTTATTTGAATTTCAACATTTTTAAAATAATCAGTATCATAAAGTTTTTTTATTGCTGAATTTAAATCTGAATTTTCTAAGTTAATACCAGTTGTCAAACCAGAAAACATTAACACGGTTTCAACAGATAATCTTTCATTTCCCTCGACTGTTATCTCATTATATATGTCTGCTTTAAGAATGGCAGAGGATATGAATAAGTAGATTATTAATAATTGTGATGCTCTATAAACAATTTTCTCAGCTAAATTTTTCATTAAAATTTGAATATTTAAGTAAATATTTTTTAACCTTATTTACCATATTTTTAATATCATTTATATTTTTTGGACTTGTATCATAGTATTTAACGAAATAGGGTTTTTTTAATAATTTTATTAACAATTTATGAATTGATATGTATTTAATAGACTTTTCCAAATACAATTTAACTAAAGTATCATTAATTGTAACAAGTATAATTTCAAAAAAAGTATTATTAAAATTATAATTCAAAATTCTTAATAGCGGAAAATTATTTAAATTGGGTTTAATAAAATTGACACCATTAAATTTTGTATAATCAAAATCATAATTATTGAATTCAAATACTTCATTTTTTTCAAACAATGAATTTAATATAGGAATTTCCATTGTAGTATTATGTGCAATAAATTTTGTTAAACCAGTTTTAAAATGAACTATTGCATGGATATGTGATTTTGGATGAATTAAAATTCCTAATTTATTTATATTTATATTAAATATTTTTTTAGCTTCTATAACTTCAAAAATTTTATTCATCATCGTAGCAGAGTCTATAGAAATTTTTTTACCCATTTTCCAATTAGGATGTTTTAAAGCTTCAATTGGACTTATATCATGAATTTCACTTAGCTGTTTATAAAGAAAAGGCCCTCCAGATGCAGTTAAATATATTTTTTTAACATTGTGAATATTTTCTGATTTCAACAATGACCAGATAGAGAAATGTTCTGAATCTAATGGTATAAAATTTGTTTTATATTTTTTTAATTCCTTATCTAAAAATTTCCAACCGCAAATTATTGATTCTTTATTAGCTATACCTAAATTTTTTGTATATTTTATAATATTCAATGTTGGTTCTAGCCCTTCGATACCTGATATTGCGCTAATTACAAAATGAACTTTTTTTTTATTTTTTTTTAGTGCGTCAGCTATATTAAAAAAAACTTTTATTTTTTTCTTCTTGAAATAATTTTTATATTTAACAAATTTAATTTGATCAAAAATTACTACTTTTTTAACATTAAACTCTACTGCTTGTTTATAAACTTTTTTTATATTACTATTTGTTGACAGTAATCTTACCCTAAATTTTTTTTTATTTTTTTTTAATACATTAAGAGTAGATTTTCCTATAGATCCTGTTGACCCTAATAATATTACATCTTTCATAGGTTTAAGTTGATACTTGGATTATAATTATTCCTAATGGTACAGCTAGTAAAATCCCATCGACACGATCCAAAATTCCTCCATGACCAGGTAATAAAACCCCTGTATCTTTTAATTTAGCTTTTCTTTTAAAAATTGAAATTGTTAAGTCTCCTAGCTGTGAAAATAATGAGAGAAAACAAACGAATAAAATAATATTAATGTTTTCAGGTAAAATATTATTCCAGTTATTATAAAATAAAAAACCAATTAATATAGAAGTGACAAATGAACCACAAACACCAGCATATGTCTTGTTTGGACTTATTGATGTTAATTTTTTTCCTCCAATAATTTTACCAAAAACAAACCCACCAATATCTGTAGATATACATATAGATATAAGAAAAATAATAGTGAATTTATTCACTTGAAATGAATCTATAAGAAAAAAAATTGTGAAGCAGAGAAAATTTATTACATAAAAAATAGAAAATAAAACTGAAAAAAAATAAAGTAAATTACTTTTTTTAAATATCCTTTTAAATATTAGTGTAAATTCATTAAATGCTAAAGTGCTTACAAAAAAAGATAATAAACAGTAAAGAATAAGATTTGAAAATGAAAAGAGAATTATAAATAATAAAACTAAAGATGTAATAATTCTTTTACTTAAATTACTCATTTTATTCCTCCAAAATTTCTTCTCATTTTTTTAAAACTATATAATATTTTTTGGAAATCCTTCTTATTGAAATCAGGCCATAGTTTTTTTACAAAAAAGATCTCAGAATAAGATGATTGCCATAGCAAAAAGTTACTAAGTCTATATCTGTTCCCTGTTCTTATTAAAATTTCTGGATCAGGAATATTTTTAGTATATAGGTTTTCTGATATATTTTTTTCATTTATTTTCTTTGAAAATTTTACAATTTTTTTAATAGAATAAATTATTTCTTCTTTAGACCCGTAGTTTAAAGCAATATTAATTTGAATTTTTTTATTGCTCTTGGATATTTTTTCTACTTTTCTAAGTTTTTTTTTTAAAGAATTTGGAAATTTGTTTATATTTCCAATAATATTTAATCTGACATCTTTTTTCACAAGTTTATTAAATTGTTGGTCAATATATTTTTCAAGTAAGTAAATTAGGAATGTTATTTCTTTTTTTGGTCTTTTCCAGTTATCTGTTGAGAAAGTGTAAAGTGTTAGGTATTTTATATTATTAAATATTGCTGCTTCAATAATTTTTTCGACTGTTTTAACACCTTCGGTATGACCAAAATTTCTATTTTTTCTTTTTTTAATTCCCCACCTACCATTTCCATCCATTATAATGGCAACATGTTTTGGTGTCATATGGTCATTATTTCATTTTCTTTAATGACAACTCTCTCTTCAATAACTTTTATTTGGTTATCTGTATAATCTTGAATAATTTTTTCTTTTTTTTTTTACTTCATCCTCTGAAATTTCTTTATTTTTTAGAAGTTTTTTTAATTCATCATTTGCTTCTCTTCTTATGTTTCTTATTGAAACTTTGCACTTTTCTCCCATAGATTTAATTATTTTTTTAATCTCGGATCTTCTTTCCTCACTAAGATCAGGCACAGGCAATCTAATTAATTGGCCATCAATCTGTGGATTTAATCCTAACTCTGACTTTTTTATTGCTGAGTCTATCAGTGCTACATTATTTGTATCCCATACCTGTATATTTATACTTCTAGGTTCAGGTGTTGTAATGCTGCCTAATTGATTGATTGGCATTTTTTGACCATAAACGTCAACTTTTATAATATCTAACATACCTGCATTTGCTCTTCCTGTTCTCAATGAGCTTAATTCAGTTTGAAAAACTTCATAAGTTTTTATCATTTTATTGTTATATTTTGACTCTTCAAACATTACTCACCTATTTTTAGCCTAATAAAATTGTTAACTTGAAAATCAGAAATTTCTAAGTTTTTTATAACATCTTTAACCTTCATTTTGGGTTCCATTACCCAATCCTGCGACATCAAACTATTTTCATCTTTAAATTTATTAATTTTACCTATGCTAATTTTCTTTGCTATATCCACAGGTTTGCCAGAATTTTTTAATTCTTCTTCAATTAAATTGACCTCTTTATTTATTATTTCTTGATCGATCTGATCTGCATTTAAGGCTATAGGATTTGATGCTGCTATATGCATTGATAATTGTTTTCCAAATAAATCAATTTTATCAGATTTATAGTTAGTACTCAAAGATACTATTACAATTAATTTTGATACATTATCTTTAATTACTGAGTGTTGGTAAACAAAATTTCTTGAATTCTCATCAGCTAAGGTTTTTACTCTCCCTATTGTTATTTTTTCCCCAATTTTTGCTATTAAAGCTACTAAATTTTCTTCAACTGTTTTATTATTTTTCATCATAGATTTTTTTAAATCTTCTTTGTTTGATGAGTGATGATTATTTAATTCACTTAATTCTTTAACAAATTCAATAAAATCCTCGTTTTTTGCTACAAAATCAGTTTCACAATTTACTTCTATTAAAGACATTTTTTTTTCATCCCCAGAAGCGACTACAACTCCCTCAGTTGCACTTCTGGACATTTTTTTTGAAGCTTTGGCTATGCCTTTCACTCTTAAAATTTCAGCTGCCTTATCTAAATCATCATTTGACTCTTTTAATGCAGCATTACAATCTTTAAAGCCCGCACCTGTAGATTTTCTCAATTGTTTTACTTTTTCTATATCACTCATTTCATATCCTGTAATAAATTAGTTTTTTAATTAAGTTTAGTCTCTTCTATGACTTTTTTAGACTCTGATTTTGATGTTTCAATTTTTATAGTCTCTGTCTCGTTTTCATCTATAGTATTCTGCTGCATTTCAGCTCTTGCATTTAAAATAGTTTCTTTTAGGAGTGAGCAATATAAATCGATCGATCTTCTTGCATCATCATTTCCAGGGATAGGAAAATCAATGCCATCAGGATTAGAATTCGTATCTAATACAGCAACAATTGGAATACCTAATTTTATAGATTCTTTTATGGCTAATGACTCGTAATTAGTATCAATAATAAATACAAGATCTGGAACTTTTTTCATAGACGAGATACCACCCAACGACCTTTGCAATTTTTCTCTTTGACCGCTCATTTTTAGTAATTCTTTTTTTGTAAAACCTCTATTTTCAGATTCTAAATCGGATTTAATTTTATCTAGTTTTTTAATTGAATTTGAAATTGTACCCCAGTTAGTAAGCATACCGCCTAACCATCTATAATTTACGAAGTATTGATCTGTTTCGTTAGCAAGTTCTGCTATTGCTTCTGAAGCTTGCTTCTTTGTTGATATAAATAAGATTTTACCTCCAGATGAGATTGTGGAATAAACCTTTTCTAAAGCAACTTTAGTTAACTCAAGTGTTTGTGTTAAATCTATTATATGAATAGAATCTCTTTTTCCAAAAATAAACTTCTTCATTTTTGGGTTCCATCTTAATGTTTTATGGCCAAGATGTACGCCTGCTTCTAATAATTGCTCAATTGTAAGATTTGGTATTTTCATATTTTTTCCCGGTTGTGCCACCACAATCACTGCCAAAAAAGGACCGGAGGTATAAAACCAGAAATTGTGTGCGTATTAATTTACGGAACTAATTACAAAAAAAAATGAAAAAAACAAGTATTTTTTAAATAATTTCAATATTTTCCATATTTCTCAATGAATTGAGCGTTTTGAAATCTATTTTTCTGTTATCATTCAATTGAAAAGACAAGGTTTTTTTGTCTGACTCAACTTCAATAAGAACTTTAGTATTACCGACTTCTAAATTAAATTTATTAATTTTTTGAATATCCTCTAGATTTTTAATTTTTATTTTTAGTTCATCTAATGGCCTATCTATTACTTCTTTCATTGAAATAATTTTTTTTATATTTATTTTTTTTGCATCTTGCTTTCATCAATATAATTTTTGACTAAAGTAATCATAACAGAATTACCCTCTACAAGTATTGATCTATTTGATTCAAATGTATCAGAAAATACAAATAGTTCAAAAACTCCAGAAAGATCTGAAAATTTAATTATTGCATATGAAGTTCCTTTTTGTGTTTTCTTTTCTTGGACCTTTAATATAGTCGATGAAATATTTGAACTTAAAATATTTTTATTTGTGTTAAATTCTACATAGCTAATAATATTATATTGATTAAAGAGAAGTTTATATTGATTAAGAGGATGATCTGAAATAAAGAATCCTAGAGTTTCGAATTCTTTTGAAAGTTTGTTTTCTATGTTCCAATCTTCTATGTTTTCAATATAAGTTTCATCTTTGTCCTCTTTAAATAAATCTATTTGGTTTGTAGAATTATTTTCATGAATATTTTTTGATTTCAGAATTATATTTGGTATCGAATTAAATAATGATTGCCTGTTACTATTAAAATTATCAAAAGCACCTGCTTTTACTAAACCTTCCAATTGTAATTTATTGATGTCTTTTGGATTAACTCTATTTATAAAATCTGTCAAATCTTTAAATTCACCATTTTTATTTCTCTCATCAACAATTTTTGAAATTGCTTCATAACCTACACTTTTAATTGCTCCCAATGCATAAAGAAAACTTTTGCCATCAGATGAAAAATCAGCAAAACATTTATTTATATCTGGTCTAATTATATTTATATTTAATCTTTTAAGTTCTTCATAAAACTCACCTAGTTTTTTTTGATTAGAAAGTTCCATAGTCATTGAAGCTGCAAAAAATTCATGAGGATAGTATGCTTTTAAAAATGCAGTTTGATAAGCTATGATTGCATAAGCAGCAGCATGACTTTTATTAAATCCATATTCTGCAAATGGTTCTATTTTTAAAAAAATTCCTGCAGCTATATCTTTACTAATTCCATTATTATGGGCTCCCTCTACAAATCTTTCTTTTTGTTTTTCAAGTTCTGCTCTTTTTTTTTTACCCATTGCTCGTCTAAGAATGTCGGCCTCACCAGCCGTAAATCCTGACAGAGCTTGTGCTATTTGCATAACTTGTTCTTGATATATTATTACTCCATAGGTAGGTTTTAGAATTTCCTCAAGTTTAGGGTGCAAATAGTCAGGTTCTCTTTTGCCATGCTTACAATCATTGTAAATCGGGATATTACTCATAGGACCAGGCCTATATAAGGCTACTAAAGCTATAATATCCTCCAATCGATTAGGCTTCATATTAATTAAAGCATCTTTCATTCCAGAGCTCTCTAATTGAAATAAACCTACCGTTTTACCACTAGACAAAAGGTCAAATACTTTTTGATCTTCGTAATTAATAGTTTCAATTTTAAAATTTGGGTGTTTTTTTTCTACAAGTTTTTGAGTCTTGTTTATTACTGTTAACGTTTTTAAGCCCAAAAAATCAAATTTAACTAATCCAGCATTTTCAGCTGAGTACATATCAAATTGTGTAGAAGGTAGCAATAAATCTGCTGAAGAATCCTTGTACAAAGGAACAGTTTCTGTTAGTTTTTTGTCTGCTATAACAACACCAGCTGCATGAGTTGCAATATTTCTATTTAACCCTTCAAGTTTTAAAGACAACTCGATTAGACGACTAACTCTTTTATCCTCATTAATTAATTTTTGCAATCTTGGCTCTATATTGATACTCTCTTGAAGAGTTAATGGCCTAGATGGATCAAATGGTATCATTTTACAGATACTATCTATAAAACCATATGGCAGTCCTAACACGCGTCCAACATCCCTTATAACCATTCTAGCTTTAAGTTTTCCAAATGTTATAATGTGAGCGACACTATCTTTATATTTAGTTGTTAAATATTTGAAGACTTGGTCTCTTTTTTCCTCACAAAAATCG
>MDTB01196613.1_pt1 | contig 14632 bp, 13 predicted proteins | sample 811161 | NCBI WGS metagenome assembly MDTB01 (sample SAMN05326650, study PRJNA326480) | marine metagenome | isolation source: seawater | place: Mediterranean Sea | collected 2009
AGAGGGCAGCTGTAGAGGATCCGGCTGGACCGCCACCAATTACTATTGCATCGTAGTTATTTTTAATAGTGATCATAAGTAATATTATTCAATTAACTTTGAAGTAGTTCTCAAGCTCGTACTGGCTTATTCATGCAGGTAAAATTTCCACAATCCGGGCGATGACTTCTTGATTAAAACCGACAATTTGATTGCTTCGGCCGAAAAGATAATCGGCCTCCACTTCCGAAAAAGCCTCCACAATGGGGCCGTCAGGGATTACTTTTAAGTATCCACGGGGAGAACTGGCGTACGGAACCCGGTTTTCGTTAAGAATTCCACCTAATGGTTGCTTAGCCTGAAGAATCTTATCACATACATCATCGGGAAGTGAATCGAATCGGATTTCAATAGCCCCGTATTCAGTCGCTTCACCCGTATCAACAGATTCCAGTAATACTTCTCTAAAGTATTTTTTTCCGCTTTTAGAACTTCGTATAGCATTAACTCTTTGCTCAGAGTTATGATACGCTTCCAACTTGGATGTCATGTCACCCTCATGGGCAAGCAAAGATTGGTAGGGCTCTGGTAAGTCGACGGCCTCAACTTTCACATAATTCAATTTAGGTAAGCCACGGGCACTCCTCATAAAACTTAATGGGTAAAGAATATCTGGGTAGCTTTCAGAATTCATCGGATAGGCTTACACATATTTGGCATTTTGGTGTTGAGGCAGAAAAAAATCATGAAGCATGGAATCAATTCGTAAAAGTGCATCTCTCGTAAGTAAAAGTTCTCCCTCTTTTTCGAGAAGATCACCAGCTTCTTTCCATTTTTCTAATATATCTTTGAACCTTTGGCGAATATCTACGCCAAACTTTGACTGGAAATAACGCGGACTTACCCGACCCAGTTTCCACTGCAAAATAAATTCCCGCAAAAATCTTTCATCATCTGTGGTTAAAAGTGCCCGGCGCACAGTATTGGAAAATCTTTCCTGTGCATCACAGTATTGATCAAAATGAGTGAGGTTCTGGTAGTGAATTCCACCTAAATGACCAAATGAGGAAACCCCCAAAGCAAGCATATCGGCTCCAGACCACAATCGGTCGCGATATACAAATTTTGTATTCTGGGGATCTTTGACTGCGGTATAAGCACTAGTGATTGTATAACCCGCTGCTTCTAATTTCTCGTAAGCCTGTGTCACCCATTTACGCTTGGTTGGCCAATCCGCAACAGGTGCAGTCAACTTTCCCTGCTCTTTCATCGATTTGAAAATCGTTGTGTTAAAGGGCACTTCCATTTGGTAAATGGTGATACAGTCCGGGGAAAGCTCTACCACTTTCTCTACACATTCTTCCCAATTTGCATCCGTTTCTTCGAGCATGCCTGCTATGAGATCTACATTTATATTTTGAAATCCTAAATTCCTCGCGTATTCATAAGCTCGAAAAACTTCTTGGGAACGATGGGCCCTTCCATTTGTTTCTAAAATATGATCATTAAAATTCTCGATTCCCAGACTTAATCGGGTAACTCCAAAATTTTTGATTACTTCCAGTTTTTTCTCTGTTAGCGTACCTGGTTCACATTCAAAAGTCACCTCCTCTGCCTCATCCCAGGGCATAATAGATTTCATCCGGTCCGTCAGTTCAGTCAATTGCTGTGCCGATAGGTATGAGGGTGTTCCTCCACCAAAATAAACAAATTGTGGTTTACGCCCCTCTAAATAGGGTGTCTTAGCATAAGTTTCTAATTCATGAAGAGTTGCATCAATGTATTTACGGACAGCCTGAGAATTTTTATCGGTGTAGACTCGAAAATAACAAAAGTGGCACCTCTTTCTGCAAAAAGGGACATGGTAATAGATTCCCATTGGAGCAGTTCCCGGTGATGGACTTTGAAGCATTGATTCGACGCAAGGTACATCATCTTCTTTCCAAAATGAAAAAGGGGGATAATTGGAAACAAAATAATTACCCGGTTTGGTCTCAGCTTTGGTTTCCTGATCAGGCTTTATGAATATATCTTCGCTCATTTATTTCCTTTGCTTTCAAAGGCATAAACATTTCCATCCTCACACCCAACGATTATATTTTGTCCTACAATGGCAGGAGTTGATGAAATTGGTTCGCCTATCTCATAGGAAGTAATCTCTTGCCCGTTTTTCCGGGAAACTAGATATAGCTTCCCATCCATTGCACCAAATATAACTTTATTCATGGTAATAACCGGAGAGCTGTCAATTCTACCACGTGCGGAAAATCGCCAAACTTTTTTTCCACTCATCCGATCAATGCAATGCATACCTTTGTCACGACCGCCGATGAAGACTTGCCTATCGGAAAGTGCAGGAGATGAAAAATAAGGAAAACTCTTCTGTCGATAATTCCAAATGATCTCTCCTGTTTCCAAATTAAAAGCAGTTACAGAACGATCCATATCTCCAACATAGCCGACGCCATTAGCGATGGCTACGGATGCTGCTATGGGTGCCTCCACTTCAATTGACCGAATATTTTTACCGTCTTCTAATCCGATGACATAGAGCATGGCATCACAGCCTCCAAAAACTACATACTTGTTATCGTAAATGGTGGGAACGCCATTGATGTAGTTTTGAGCTTCAAACTTCCATAGAAGCTTTCCCGAAATAGTTTCTAAGCAATGAACAAAGTTATCATAACTTCCCACCACAATAACATCGTCTTTACTCTTTGGGCGGACTGCCTGATTGGCTGCACCCATGATTTCACCCTGCGTTTCATACTTCCACTGCAATTTTCCTGTTTTCTGGTCGATGGAGTAAAGAAAACTGTCCGTTGATCCCACAATCACCCGGTTATCGTGCAACAGAGGGGGTGCTTCAATGGCCATTTCTGTCTTGTAGGTCCATTTTTTTTTGCCCGTTTTCAGGCTGATCGCATGCAAGACTCCATCTTCAGATCCAATATAAGCAACTCCATTTTCAACCACCACAGAAGATTTAAGATAATCTCCTGTATCATAACTCCACTTGAGTTCTAAAGAATTTCCTAGTTGTGTTTCAGAATAACCATTCAAAGCAGCATCTCCGCGGTGCCGAGGCCAATCAGCAAAAAGTGCCTGAGAATAAAAACAGGAACAGAGTAAAGATGAGATGAATAAAATTTTTAGAATCATTTAGAGTCAATTTAACACCTCTCCTGATCTTTATCGAACGGATTCGTTGAGTGCAGGATTGAAAAGTTTTTGATACATCACTTCAAAATCATTCGATGTGATGGTTCTTGGATTAAAAGTTGCGGTCCATTGCTTGGCTGCCTCGTTTGAAAGCTGAACTATATCATTCAGGCAAAATTTCTTTTTGTTTTCCATTGTAGGCAATTTAGCCAGTTCGATAAGAAGCTTCACGCGATTGATTAGGATAAGGCAGGCATCGGCATCTGAATGTGTTGAATTTGCTAAATTAGCAGTACGGGCAAACTCTGCATAAATTTGGGTACATTTCGCATCCTGAGCGTTAAACTCCATCACAAACGGTAAGGACTTACCCACTGCGACTCCATGAATTGTTCCATATTTGGCCGTAAGTGGGTTAGCCATGGAATGGGCAGCGCCAAGCATGCTTCTTTCTATCGCAACTCCGGCATGAGAAGCACCCAGTAAAGCACCTCCTCGAGCAACTAAATTTTGAGGTTCATCGAAAACAAGGGGCAAAGAATAATTGAGTAATTGAAATGCAATTTTGGCGTGACGATCAGAAGCTTGGCACCTTTTCTTAGTCACGGCAGACTCCAACGCATGGGAAAGTGCGTCAATGCCTGTGCACGCACTTACGGAAGTTGGTTGGGAAGAAGTCAATTCAGGGTCAAGGAGGGTGACACGGGGTAAGGCTTTATGATCACCGCATGCCATTTTGACATGAGTTTCATCCTTTGAAATGAGAGCAAATGACTGACACTCACTTCCTGTACCCGCAGTAGTAGGTATGGCAATGAGCGGGAGCATAGGTTGGGTGGCCTTACCCACACCCCAGAAATCCTCCATCCTTCCGCCGTTGGTGAATAGAAAATTACACCCCTTGGCTGTATCCATAGAGCTTCCACCTCCTAAACCAACGATCAGGTCGACATTTGCATCTCGAGCAACGGACACGCAATTTTCGACACTTGTTTCGGTTGGATTTTCAATAGACTGGTCGTATGTAGTAACCTTGACACCAGAAATCTCAATAAGTTTTCTTATTTTAGATACATGTCCTGCGTCTCTGATGCCACGGTCTGAAACCAATAACGCGTGCGAGCCCAAACCTTTTGCATGGTTTCCAATTAAATCTGAAACACCGTTACCAAATAGTACAGTTTGCTGAGATATTTCTGCCCGATCAAAAAAAGAATCGTTAGCGAATTCTTCCAGCGAAAGGGTCGTCATCTAAAATCTGTAATGGCCAAGATTCAGGCAGCCATTCCAATAGATCGTCGCTTGTATAAAAATTCAAACATGTTTCCTTCATGTGGCTGATCCCAGGAAATTTTCATCGTGGAAATAGGTCCAATATTTAATCGTTCTACATTGGATGCACCGAGCAATTGATTTTTAAATTGTGGATCATTGGTAATTGCAGTAACCACCAGAGTCGGACCTATGGAACGAAGTATTTCACTTTGTTTGACTTCAACCACACTTGCATAAGGACATAAGAATTCACGGTTGGATAAAACATGGTCCATCGAATCACAGTAAGCTATTGTAGGTCTCAGGTATGTACCTCCTTCTGCCTGTACTAGCCTCGACCCATCCCGGTAAGGTGCAGTGGCATCGAAGGCTCCTTTCTCAGCAAAATCTGCTTCAAGGGTTTGATTAATCCATTCTCCCATTTTAGGATTAGCAAAACCTGAAAGAACTGCATTTGGGTCGTCAACTGGTAGCGGTTTGAGCGGGCCGAGTCTTTTTCCTAAAGCATCCGCAATCTCCTTTGCATATTTTGGCACTATGACGGCTGAAGCATTAACACAGCTTCTTCCACCATTGTCCGATATAGATGAGACCATGACATCCAGATACTTTTCCCAGTTTTCAATCTCATCGTCTCCGATAATAATCTTACTAAACCCGGGACCGTGCACCTGCACACCTGGATTTCCTGCGTATAGATCTGTCGTGCTCTTATCTCCAAAAATCAATGCACGCCCACAAAGTCCCAGAATGTCGGAAGCTCCTTCATGATCTGTAGGGTAAAAACCAAACGCTTCTTTGGGACATCCGGCAGCGATAAATGCTTGCATTAGCCGATATGGTGTCCAGGGCTCCTCTCTTCCAGGTTTCATAACTACTGGAATTTTCAATGCTATGGAAGGTAACCATAAAGAATTTACCGCAGGTGAATTACTAGGCATAACCAGTCCAAGTGCTTCCGTCGTTGGGTAAAAACAAACTGGGGCACCGGCTTGCTCCCCGTAACCTTGATCAAGAATTGAAAAATCAATGCCGCGTGTCAGTCCGTTTAAGATAAGATCTATGTGTGTAAGTGCATAATGGATTTTATCCATGTTGCGCTGTACCATAACATAAGGAAGTCCGCTTGTGGAAGAAAGCGTCTCAAGGTAATCTTGAGCAGTCTGTAGGTGACCGTCTTCACCCAAAGGTAAGGTTTCTTTCAAAAATAATTCTCCAGCCTTGGCACTTATATCGATCAACTCACGAGTTGAAAATTTACTTAAAGCTTCTCTTGCTCGGTGAATTTCCCGAAGATCGCGCCGAATGATACCGGCATTGACTTGGCTAAGTGTGGCCTTGACCGAGCCGTCACGATAATCCTTAACATCAGATTCATTAAAGCTTCGATAGGGTTTGCCTAATCGCAAACATGATAGGTGTGGTATGCTCATAATTATTAATAGACTCCTTCTACTATATTTTTTTCCATTGCACCGAAAGGACGAACTTCAGCAACACCATCCCATGGCGCTTCATCCCAAGGTTTTCTCCTCAAAGCCTCATCACGCTCAAGGAAACGAGGCATAAAAAACTCTTTAGTCAAAGTGGTTAGTTCAACTCGCCCCCAAGTGTCGTAATCAACCGTTTTGTTTGTATCTGGATTGACCACTCTAAGCACCGCTCGGGGTTGGGGTGCGTAGTATGCAATTGAATAATCATTTTCCGGGCCAAAAGGATGGTGACGTGCCAACCCCATCAATGTGTTGCCGTAAGTGGGAACAAATCCAATTTTTCCATTTTCACATACTTCTTCGACAAGGAAACGGGCATACTGTTTATCCATGGTAGTACCCCCACAAAAAACTCCTTTGATTCCTGCCTTTACCAGGTCTTTCCTTTCCGCCAAGGCTTCGAGCAATTTTGGTGTCGTAAATAATGCACTCACGCTACGATGTTTTAAAATTGTTAGAGCCTGATCCACCACATGCTCCATGTAAGCACGAGCCTGATCAAACTGTTTGCCTGCAATTAATCGTTTAACCCAACGAGGATCAAGATCCACAAAAAAACAGGAGCATCCTCTTTCATTGGCTAAGTGCTCGATTGCCAATCGAAGCCTTCGCGGACCCGTTGGTCCAACCATCATCCAGTAATGGTCACGAGGAAAGTGTACGTCTTTTAATGTCTCGGAAAAAGCGGTGTAATCAATCCTGAAGTCGTCCCAGCCAATCCTTTGTTTGGGCATACCTGTAGTCCCTCCCGTTTCAAAAATATTGAAGGGTCGGTCAGCGTAAGCTTTGGGTACCCAAACATCGTTGGGTAAATCACGGAGCCATTCATCCTCAAAGTTGGGAAATTTTTGGCAAAGATCATCATATGTGGAAACTTCTTTTAAAGGATCCAAACTTTGCTCTCTCGCCCAATCCAACCAAAAAGGACAGCCGGTATCTGGCGAAAAATGCCACTTTATAATCTCAACAACATGGGCGTCTAATTGCTCTGCTGCTTTTTGAACTTCTTCTTCATTTACCATGGGATGTTACAGTAAAACTTATTTTGACGATTTCACAATTCGCTCTGCTTAGGAAAAAACTTTTCAAGGGTCTGAACAGATGGAGGTTTCGTAAAAAGAGAAACAACAATTAATACAACTGCGGAAACACCAAAACAGATTGCAGCAGGTACGATTCCGGGTCCAACCATATACTCCCCTCCATATCCGGATTGATGAAAGTAATAAAGCCAAGAGACCACCGCAGCGAGAATACTTGATATTGCTCCGTGTTTAGTAGCTCTTTTCCAGTACAAGGCTGCAAAAATTACGGGAAACAATGCTGAAAATCCGCTAAAGCACCAAATCGCTAAATCGAAAACATTGGCGTCTTTCGCAAGCATAGCCAGAGCATAGGTTAATGCCACAATCACAACAATGAAACACCTTGCTATAAAAATGATTTGCTGATCGGAATATTTATCTTTCCCTGCTCTGTGGATCACTATGTCATTGGTGAAAATTGTACCCAAACAGAGGAATTGAGAGTCTAAGGAAGACATTATAGCTGCTAGAACTCCAGCAGTGAGTAATCCTATTAATATTTCGTCCCCTACCAATAAGTTAAGCATTGCAGAAAGAACGGCAGGTGGAGGAATTCCTGGTGGCAAAACTCCACTTGCCCATGCTCCCACTAATACACAAGGAACCCAAACTATCATAATACAAAGGGGATGAGCGATAACTGTAAGCCTGAAAGATTTTGCACTTTTCGCCGTCAGCCAATGCTGAAAAAGGTGAGGGAACATTCCCACGCTGAGTGGAATAAACAGGTAAGTTACAAAAGTAATAAAGGGGATACCGAGTTCTCTTTCAAAAGGGACAAGGTCTCCAGTTTTAGGATTCTTCTTTTTAAAAGCAACGGTTACGGGTTCCCGCGAAAAGTGAGGTTGACTGTCGACTAGTTTGGGATGCTGAAAGTCAACCACTCTTCCGACTGTCTTTGGCGGTTGGTTTTTACGAAGTATACCAGATTCCTTATCAAACCGAAAATCCTGAACAACGAGCCCTTTTTCGCTAATTCTTGCAGGTACTTTTCCGGCATTATTTATTCCACCAAGAGCATTAATGATAAATGTAAATGCAACCAACCCCATAATCATAAATACAATTGTCTGAAAGGTGTTGGCAAATGCGGCTCCACGGGAACCCCCCATAAAGACATAACTTAGAACAACCATTGATACCACCAAACCAGTCAACCATGGTGGAACTCCGCCCAACCATTGAGGAGCAGAGGGGTTCATAAAAATATTGGGAAAAGCACCCGCAGTAACTGGCTCAATGGTCTTACCGGCTCCAATAATTCCGATAAGCAAATACGGAATGACTAAGAGAACTAGAATTGGAAATAAAAGGTATCCCAAAGAATCGGATTCAAAACGTGAACGAAAAAATTGTATTTGAGTTATAAATCCATGCTTTTTACCAAATGCCCAAAGCCTGATACCGATAAGAAAAAAGATCGCCGCATGAACTAGCCCACTGATCGAAGCCATTAACCCATAGGTTCCAATCCCACGTTCAAACGATTTCCCGGTAGAACCAACCAAGGCAAAGGCGGTCATGGTAGTCCCAAAAACACTCATCAATAGTAAAAATGGACCAATGCTGTGACTGGCCACAAAATAATCTTTACTCGTTCCCCGAAAGAGCCTGTTACTAAAAAAGCCTAGAGCTAACAAAAGGCATAAATAACCTATAATTACAATTAAAGTTGTCATCAAAGTTTATTTAATATTGGCAAAAAGTTAGGGTTTTTCAGTCTTCTTCTGCAAAAGACTCCAAGTCATGTGGCCATGCATAACGAATGGCTAGCCCACCAAGTATAGCACAAGCAATTGAAAAACCTGCATGATAAGCAAGTCCCATTGGCATAAACCCAAAAACCATATCCGCGTTATCCCACCACCAAAAATCTTGATGTAGAAAAAAGAGAACCACAAAAAGAGACCAGACTGCTGTTTTACCCATGCGAAATCCTCCTTAATTTATTTTCCAATGGCGTACAAATGAGTCTGGGTTGCCACATAGAGAGTATTATTCGCGACCACAGGAGAACTGTAAACGGGGGCACCCATATTTACAGTCTTCACTTTGGGCTTATCTTTTCCGTGATCCAAAATGAGCAAATCCCCATCCTCATTGCCAAGAAGCACCTTTCCATCAACCACTAGAGTCGACCCCCAAATCCTACTAAAAGAATCATGCGTCCAATAAACTTTTCCAGTTTCGGCATCTAGGCAGTGAATAATCCCTGCATATTCCGCTATATAAACCAATCCTTCGTAAACCGACGCGGTTGAAATTGTACGGCCTACATCCGTATTCTTCCAGAGTACTTTTCCGTTGCTTGCATCAATACATGATAATCGCCCCACCCCGTCTCCATGTTCCGGATCCTGCCCTATCGCACAGTAAACTTTGTCTTCATACAGGACCGGAGTCCCAATAAGTTCACTGGGGCCGGGAGGTGTAGCATATGGAATTTTGTTGCCTGTCTTGTCCTTGCGGTAACTTAGTTCATTACAATCAACTTTCCACTTTGGTTGAAACAAATCATACCCATCTTCATCTTTCTCCGTTTGATTCAAATAGCCATAGCAGTACCCATCCGTACCTCCCCAAATCAAAATTTCTTGCCCCTTAATTTTTCCATAAGTGAGAGAAGACCAAGCGGCATGTAGGGCACCTGCACTCGCTCCTGAACCATCCTCTCCAATTAACTCACCTGTGTTTTTATCCAAAGCAATCCAACTGGGGGAAAGCGGACTTGGGATATTGGTGTGCGACCAATCAACACCGTTTGAAGTAGCCACAAATAAAGAATCACCAATAATTAACGGAGATGAACTGGTTACATTGTGCGGAAATACTCCAAGCTGATCTCTCATGTCGTACATCCAAATTATGTCAGCATCCAGTTTTTCATTTAATTCATCCTGGGTACCTTTTGGTTTAACATAGCTTGCTTCATCCAAAAAGGGCCCGTCGTTGCCATTTGAAAATCCTTCAAGATCTAAGCATACAACCTCACATTTATTAGTTACGACATATACCCTGTTTCCTTCAATCGCTGGAGATGAACAGACTCCTATGTACTCCCAATCACTAACTTTTCCGGCTCCGAGTTTTGGAATAACCAGTTGCCAATTTAAGTTGCCAGTTTTTTCATCCAAGCACATCACCACTCCACGGTCTCCTTTTTTGCCTTGGTCACGAGGTGATTCATTGTTAGTCCCGGCAAAAACACTCCCGTTGGCAATGGTTACATTTCCGTAGGCTTGCGAACCAAGCTTGGCCACCCATTTGATATTTTTCGTTGTATTCATTTGAACGGTCTCATCGTCATTCATTTCACCGGGGTCAAAATCAAAATTAAGATCTGTCTCAAGGGATACCATATTACGGGTGGAATCTCCTCCCCAAGTTGGCCAATCGGAAGAGTGGGCGGCTATCGTAAAAACAAAAATCGAGAAAAAAGGAACTGAGATATTTTTCATGTTAGTAATTTTAGTTGGTGAAATTAGTTTTGAATAACGGAAATGTTATCGATGTATACCTTCTTTTTACTTTGTGGAGACATCGCATAAATCCCTGGTGACCCGTGGGAATGTGCGTTGTTGTGCTCTACTTCTAGAGTCCAGCCTTCTGGTTCCGGAAGGTCTTTTGCCCATGCTTTGGCTCTGATCATGCCCGTGCCCATGTCATCTATGTCCACTCGGGTCTTCAGCGTGTACCAGGAATTGGTTTTAATCGCAAAAGGTACAGAATGACGGAAACGGTCAAAATTCGAAACAACTTCAAGCTTTTGGCTATTCCCAACCAACACAAAAATGTATCGTTGATTAATCAAACCAATGTTGGATTTCGTTCGTCGGTCTCCATCCGTCATCACATCAGCAGACATCGTGTAATCCCTCATGTCTTTATGACCAATGAAATTAATCGCTCGCTGGAAAAGAACTCTGTCAAGAGTGTTACCTGCAACTTTGTTGCCTCCCATATCCTGAATCTGCCAGCGCATTCTTGCTCCTAACCAAGAGAGTGGCGGGTAGGAAAAAGCAATATCATCTGAACTTGTGTGAATATATTCAAATCCTTTTTCGAAATCTTCCGAGTAAGGTAAATTTGGCAGCACTCTCCCCCGAGTTACTCCGCTTAAAGTTCCCTTGGAAACTTGCAACGCTCCCGCTGACAGACTGGCATCCATTTTAGCTGAAAGAATACCTTGGTTGTTAATTTCAGCATCCACTTCTGATTTTACTTTTGCTGTTGGAGGGATCCACTTTTGCCAATCCAGTCCATCTTGGATCTTTTCAATTCGCCTGCCTTCAGCGTCGATAGTAAAAACATCGAACTTTTGATCAGCCCCTGCTTTGAGACAAAACTCAGCAGGCACAACCTGAAGGGAAACAGCGGGCCCGATTGATGGTACAGTTGATAAATTTGTAAGTTCTTTCTCAGGTTTAGCCACAAAAGCCGGAGCTGGATCGGATGAACCAAAGCAATGAAGGGCCTTCTTGGTTTGGACAAAAACACGCCCATGAGCAACTGCGGGCGCTGCCAGGCATGCCGAGCCTAAATCCATTTCATTTAGTATTTTCCCGTATTCAAGTTTGTCTTCAACTACAAATACTTTGCCATTAAACATGGGCACATAAAGTCTTCCATCAGCCCATATCGGAGAAGCATGGATCTGGTCTGGTGCAAGTTTCAAAACCCAATGATCTTCACCCGTGTCGGCGTCTAAGCACACAAGTTCACCGCGCTTGATGGTAGTGTAGACCCTGCCGTCACGATAAACGGGTGTACTCGTGAATGCCTCGATACCGTTATTTCTCCAAATCTCATTCTCTTTTCCCAAAATCACAATATCTTCGCCCAATGCTGGAAGATTTTGTGGTTTTCGAATAGCTACCATCCTACCAATGATTGTACTGTCAATATTTTCCTTTCCGTGAACAGCAATAATGGAGTCTTCGTGAATAACGACCCCGGCATTAACTCCACCGTATGACATTTGAAATCGCCAAAGTGGTTGACCTGTCCGAGCATCTATACAAACCACATGCCCACAGCCTGTGCCACTGTAGAAAACCCTCCGACCATTCGACAAGTCTTCAAAAATCAGCGGAGCAAATGAACTATCTTTCGGAGTAATCCCAGGTGTAGACGCCCATACCAATTGCCCATTATTTTTATCAAATGCATAGAAACGGTCTCTTGCGGGCCCTTGTTTACCCCAATTTGCGGTAATTGCATGAATGATGACAAGATTTCCGTCGACGCAAGGCCCGCCAGTACGACCATTGGGAAATGTGAGGCGGGCAAATTCTTCCATTAGGGAACGTTCCCACAGTTTATTCCCCCCTGAATCATATCCTATCAGCAAACCCGGACTGGTTTGGAAATAAACATTACCGGAAGCAGGATCTACACAGGCTGCACCCACTCCATATCTGTTATAAACTATATCACTTATAAAATCACTATGCCTTCGGTTCCAGAGTACTTGGCCAGTGCTCGCATCGAAGCAAACCAGTGCTTCTTGTAAATCATCGGTCACGCCATAATAACCGAATTGATATGCCTTTCCCCCGGCAATAACCGGGACACCACCACCCTGAATGTCATGCGACCAAATCAATGAACTGTTTAGATCAACCGGGAGTCCTGTTTGCTTCGAAACACCGTTACCCTCAGACCCTCGCCAATAGAGCCAATCTGATTGAACGATTTCATCACTGATTTGTTCTTTTGATAACTTCTTGGTCGGGACACATCCTTGACAAATAGATAGTATAATGAGGGAGGCAGTGATGAATTGATCTCTTTTTAACATGGCAGTGTTGAATTAAAGGTTGGGTATGGACAGAATTAGTACTTGTATGTACTAATTTGTCAAACCTCGTTGATAATTCTGAAACAAATTCTTTGAACAACAATCTGATTAAGAAATTCCCACCCGTCCTTCGAGCGTGCTGGATGAAGCTGAATGCAACCTTTAGCAAAAGCCTGCAAAATCTTGGATTAACTCCGGATCAATATTCTGCCCTTCGCTGGATAAAAGAAATGAACTGCCCAGAATTTAGCCAAAAAGATTTAGGTAAACTGATGTTTACAGATCCAAATAATATTGCCGCTCTAGTTAAAAGGATGGAAAAAAACGGTCTAATTTCACGAAATAACTCTAATTTTGATCAAAGAAAAAAAGTTCTTCTAATTACATCCCATGGTCTCGATAAATGGCAAAAGGCATCAGGAATTGCTTACTCTCTAGAGAGAAAAATGCTATCAGGTCTAAGTAAAGATGAGCAGAATCAATTACTTTATCTCCTGCGAAGAATAGGTGCCTATCTCAACGACTAAAAATAATTTGATCCCATTGCTAGGCATATCCATTCCCCATCACTAGAACGGCAGTGCAATCGTCCATTTGCATATGTTGGCGGAATCCAATTATCTTTTCCTGACAAAGCTTGAAAATTCGCCAATAATTGAAATTGGTCTGGGTCTGCATTCACCAATGCTATTTCGCCTGTTTCTGAAAGAATGATTAGGGTTTCTTTTACTAATATCAATGTTCCCAAACCAAAGCCTTTTTTGTCCCAAACTACTTTTCCTTTTTCTGTATCTAAACAGAAGAGAGTAGAAAACTTTGAACGGCTTCCTGCCTGCCCGTGAATCCCGTAAAGATATCCGTCTTTATAAACCGAACTAGCCATCTGGCTGGCTACTTTTTCCGTTTTCCACTCAATACGGGGTCTATTTTTTGAAAAATCTACAAATGCGGATCCTTTTCCATATGCACTGGATAGCAAGAGACTTCTACCTACTTGAAGAGGTTGAGAGGCGTTAATTCCATATCTCGTTGTATGCTGATAAAAACATTTTTCCTTCCCATCTTTCAAATCATGAACGGAAAGACCAGATCCATGAAAAATACCCAAGTCATCTGAACTATTAATTTTAAAAGGGGTAGAATAAGCTATTTCATAATTTCCACTTTTCCAAATAACCTCACCATCATCTTTATTTAAAGCAACTATAGCAGCATTTTTTGCTCCGACCGGAATAATAATATTTTCTCCAATAATTACTGGAGATGCAGCAAAACCCCAAGTTGGGCGAATGCCTGCTAAATCATCCACAAGATTTAATCCCCATAAAATCTTTCCATTCTTTGCGTCCAAAGAATAAAAATCTCCCTGATGAGTTAAAATAAATAATTTCTCATCATAATATAAAGGGGTGGACCGACTACCGCCTTTAAAAAACTTGTCTCCCTTGGGGCATGGAAATTGCCTTTTCCAAATAGCTTTTCCCGTCTCTACATTCAAACAAACAAAAATATTTTTACCACCGACATACCCCTGCGAAAATGCCATACCGTTAGCTTCGATAACTGAAGAATAACCAAGCCCAACATCCGATTGCCAGAGTTTCTTTGGTTCTGTGACATCCCAATTAACAACCAAAGTCTCTTCTTTTGAAGTAAAGTTGCCTTGGATTCCACCAAACCTTGGCCAATCATCAGAAAAAGTTTTTGGAGAAATTCCCAAGAAAAATAAACATGCTAGAAGGTAATTCATTACTATACCTAAAATAAGCAGTAAGATTACTCAATCATAACTCGGAGATATAATCCTTGCATCCAAAATGCCTTAAATTGGAGAC
>MDTB01044159.1_pt1 | contig 14630 bp, 16 predicted proteins | sample 811161 | NCBI WGS metagenome assembly MDTB01 (sample SAMN05326650, study PRJNA326480) | marine metagenome | isolation source: seawater | place: Mediterranean Sea | collected 2009
GACTAATTTCTTTTCATTTCAAACCTTAGTCTATGGCAAAGCAAAAAAACAGATATTCAGATAAAGAACTGCAGGAGTTTAAGGATTTAATCTTAGGCAAAGTAAAAGAGGCACAAGATGATTACAACTTATTGGTTGGGTCCTTATCGCACAATGATGACCATGGCACAAATGACACAGGAAGGACCTTTAACATGATGGAGGATGGATCAGAAACCCTATCAAGAGAGGAGCTTGCTCAACTTGCTGCACGTCAAGAGAAATTCATCAATAACTTGCAGGCCGCTTTGGTAAGAATTGAAAATAAAACATACGGTATTTGCAGGGTAAATGGGACACTCATTCAAAAAGAAAGATTAAAATTGGTTCCACATGCAACAATGAGTATTGATGCAAAGAATGCCCAAAACAAATAAGTGAAAAATAAGTTAACAGTTCTCATTGTTCTTATTCTTTCCTTCCTAGCTATTGATCAACTCATAAAGTTTGGTATAAAAATTAATTTTGTTGAAGGACAGAGCCAACCGCTTATTGGAAATTGGTTTGTCTTGAATTACATCGAGAATCCAGGAATGGCTTTTGGAACTACCTTTGGAAGCTCTATATGGTCGAAACTAGGTTTAAGTATATTTAGAATAATAGCAATTTTCGGCATTGGTTATTACTTATGGACTGAATATCGAAAAGATTCAAGAATGGACTTTCTTGTCGCTATATCCCTCATCTTTATAGGTGCATTGGGGAACCTTCTCGACTCAATGTTTTATGACTTCTTTTTCTCTTTTGATCCCTGTAACTACTATAATTACATGGAAGGCACTGGTAACTTTGAAAACTGTGTTCAATCCATACATGGCCAAGAATATTCAAGAGCCGTTGAGGTCAGGCACCACGGATTTCTTTTGGGGAATGTCGTTGATATGTTCCAATTTAACGTTCAATGGCCAAAAGCGATACCATATGTAGGCGGAAAACAAGTATTCCCGGCTATTTGGAATTTTGCTGACGCCTGCATCACAACTGGTGTAGGATTGATTTTAGTAAGAAATAAAAAATACTTTCCAAAGGAAAAAAAGCAATCTGCTGGTTAAAAATCCCATTTCATATTGCGCTCATCTAGAATGGCAAAAGATATTTTCCAATCCGCGCGGGTAGGAGTTTGATTCCCTGTTGACAATACCCCGTATATACCAACGCGCAATCTTCTCCTTGAAAGCTTGAAATTTCTTTCCAGACCAGCTAAAACCTCATAGTGTAACCAGTCTTGTTCTCGAACGTAAAGCGCTCCTCCACCCACAACAAGCCCTATTCTCGTTTTTTTCATAAAAGGAATCTTATTTATAATCGCACCATTATCATGGTGCACAAAATGAACCTCAAGCGAAAGGTCATCGGTGCGCAGCAGGGTATCAAGTCCTTGAAAAGAATACAATGGATTGGAGAACCAAATAGGATCGCTCCTTCTTTGAAATTTAAAATCAGGATCTCTCAAATTTCTAGCGCTTAGGAATTTACCTCCTTGAAAACGATAAGTGGAGGTGCCTATGGTTCCTATTTTAAAGGTCTGATCAACGCTAATTTGCAAATATTCATGATCAATATCACTTCCAAATAAATTTGGGATACCCCTTTCATAATTGATACTGAAGGTAGGCCAAGCTGATCCCAATACAACCTTTCTGTATGGCTCACGCATATATCTCTGTCTTGGAACAAACCAAAGCGTGAAATCTGCAATCATACCCTGATAAGTTTGAAAAGAAGAGGGCTCATTATTGGGCAATACATCGTCTGCTGCATCGATAAAATCATATCCCTCAATACTTCTTCTTTCGCAAAACTCCCCTGCCAATTTAGCATAAAATCCATTGAACAATTCATATTCAATTGAGCTACGTAATTTGGTGGCTTCAATAAAATTTTCTCTTTTATAAATTTGGGTAATTGCATCAAATCCTCTGATTACGTCGAAATCATGATTAAGTGCAATTCTTACTTTTCCCTGTCTGAAAGGATCAAATTTATATTTCCACCAAGTATCCCCTTTGATATCGTTATTCAAAAATCCATAGGAAATTTGTGTATACGAGTCCAAAGAACGTTGATCATCCCATTTTTTAAAAAAATCAAAGTTGGGAGATATTCTAGGTCCCGCGATATATACAGGTCTAATCGTTGTGACTAAGGAACCGATCGTCCATTGGTGTCTTTTGTCTCTATTTCGGTGGTCCACACCCCACCAAAGTACCTTAAGTGCCGTTACTTTATTAAAAACCTTATCAACGCTATCAAGGTATTCTTTCCTGGTGATGTAATCCCGAATACTATCCTGTCGAATGATAAAAGCAATTTCCCCAGCCGTCAATGGGTCTTGCCTTTTTTCGGTCCAAAAAGTAGAATCTTTTTCATAAGCCTCTTTTTCTGTCACTGCAAGCTCGCGGTTGAAAAATTTCGCTTTAAAATTTGGATCAAAATCATAATCCGAAAAAATGGCTGTTGTTTTACATGTTGATGATTCTCGTTTGTATTTGACCCCATAATCAAGCACTTGCTTCTTTAAAACGCATAAAGAATCCCCATAATGATCGTACTCCTGTGTGATTTTAAAGTAATCGTACACCAACAAGTTACCTTTCTTCATTTTTAAGCTCAGTTTTTCAACCAGCCAAACTGAATCTTGTACCCAAATATATCCTTGAAGAGTTGACGTTGCTGAATTTCTCGCCTGGATTTTGATTTTTGAAATCATTTTTCCGTCCTCCTCATACTTCTCAACTAGCCTGTATTTATAAGAAACTATACCAGGAATAGATATAGGCGAACTCACAGGGTTCTCGTGCAGGTCATCTAAACGCAAAAGGTTTTCGAAAAAATTGAAGTTTGATTTAACGGTTGTTGTGTAATATAAATTCCGTTTCGAGCCTCTTAAGGTATATGCATTCCTGTACTCCTTTACTTTATTTCTCGGGGCGAAATTGCGTTCAAGCTGAACCTCCAATAAATTCATGGTATCGCGCAATGGACGACGCCCGTCAAAAGTATCATCAATATCGTCTAGCTCCTCCGGTTGATTTTGTTTCTTGTGTACATCCTCTCTCGCCTTGATGTAAACATTCACACGATGTGGATAATTCCATTGGTTAATTTGCTCGCGGCGCGCAACCACTTTTTTCATGATTTCACGTCCTGGGTTGGACTTTTTTGTCGTCACATTAACCGTCTCAAGGTCCTGAATACGACTTGGGAAAAGCTGTATTTCTTTGGTGATATTTTTTGTGTTTATTGAAACGTAGGACTCACGTGTATCAAATCCTGTTGAGCTAAATACAAGGAAATACTCCCCACGGGCAAGGCTAATTTGATATTTACCATTAATATCGGCAACGGTCCGCTGATTAGGTGCATTTTTTACAAATATTTTGGCAAAGGGAATAGGCGCAAGCGTTTCATCATATACGACTCCATTTACGAAATATTGAGCCAAACCAACCAAGGGCGATACGAGCATTAAAAAAGATAATAACGCTAAACGTGATTGAGCTATGAAGAGATGTTTAATCAAATGAAATTTGTAATTACTTTTTTTGATTTAGAGTTTCTTGTTCTTTCATGTAGGCGATGTGTCGCTCCATTCTTTTCATCATCCAAATTTTAAAAAAATACATTCCGACCGCAAGTAAAACAAATAGATAGTATACCGCCCATCTTTCAAATCCTTCGCTAAAACATTTAAAAGTCACAAGTAGAAATAATATGATGGCAAAAACCAACCAAAAGACCTTCATTATTTTATTGTACAAATCCATCATTCTTTATTTAAATTAATTTTCCCTGTAGGTTCAAGGATTTCGAAAAAACTAAAATCTTGCTTTGTGATAAGTCCTTTCCCTTTTAAAATTTCCTTTGGAGAACGAACCAAAACATTTCTATCCGTTCTGATTGTGCTATCTTTCTTATTCCAAATCAAATATTCTGTCTCCAACTGCTGCTCTTTTGCATAATTAAAAAGACGAACAGAATCTTGAACTTCAACGACTCCTTCATCATGGTCAAAGACACCTGATAAAGCCACCAAAGTAGATACTTTAGCGCCAGATTTATCAAAAAAATCAACCCTAAGGTAATCTTTGAAATTTGTTACATGCTTTGGCTCATACGATGTATGAGAAACTTTGGCGTATAAATTTACTTTAGTTTGACCAGAATCATTATGAAACATGTTTAGGTTTTCTGTGTATTCATCAGGAGCATTTTCAAAGTGGGTAACCCTTTGAATTTCGCCTGAGTTATTCTCACAAGCCAATAAAATTCCCGTTAACAAAAGTGAAATGGAAACAAGAACTCTAAACATGAAAATGATCGTATTACTTAACGTCTACCGTTACACCCCAGCAAGACAATGTCACTTGTTTTGGGCTATTGTTGCTAAATATCTCATCTGAAGAAGGACAGCTTTGAAGGTATTTAGCCGCAAGCGATGACTCTCCAGCATTTGTTGCCAATTGCGCCGCGTAATAATAATTACACTTTCTATCGAAAGTACTAGATCCACAAGTATTGGCCAATCTTGCCACACAATTAGAGGCGACCATTAACGCTTTAGACCTATTCAGACCGCTAATTGACATTGCAGTATTGTACGCGCTTTTAAAACTGTTAAGGTTGTTGTACTGAATTTCCAAAATGCTCAATTGCACATCACCTTTTAGGGTATCATTATCTGCCATATCTAGCGCAGTTCTATATACCTCAATAGACGCTTTATACTTCTTCTTTACCTTTAACAATTCTGCTTTTGCCAAAACCGCGTCTACCGTATTGTCAATGGAGATTATTGTATCAATAAGCATTGCATATTCATCACTCTCTGTACATTGCTTTTCTTTTAATAAGTTCAGAAAATTAGTGACTGCTTTTTTCTTTTTGTCCTTCTCTTGAGGCAAATCAGACATAAAACCTAAAAGCTCGGGAAGAATATCATCACAGGTGCGAACTACTGTATTGAAATAATTCGTCATTGTTTCTAAGGTTCTTGCTTTGAAACCTTCATTTTCTATTTTTCGCGACAATGAAAAATAATCAGAAATCATTCTTTTTTTGTAGAGCTCTTTTTGTGCATCCTTTGCTCTGCTATACATCGTATAAAGATTGTAGTAATAATAACTCAATTGTGCATCTTTAAATGTATTGCCCTGCTCAAAAGCTACCGTGAACAAAGAGTCAGCTTTCTCACGATCAGGTGCTGAAGACTGCAAAACGTACAAACCTCTTACCGAGGCTTCAGCTGGGTTAAAGAACCCTTTCTGCTCAACCCGATCATAGGCACTTACCAATGTATCAATGTATAGTTTTTTCCGCGCCTTGTCTTTTTCCGTTGCCACAGTATTTCTCATGGTCTGAATCATGTTCTTATACTTCTTGGCATCGTAGTTATTACAAATCTCTTCTCCTTTTAAATAGTACATCGTTGCACGTGCGTAATTCTTGAGCTTAAGCTCTTGACCTACAAATAGCTGCATTCTTTTACATTCTCTTTCTTCTAATGAATCCAATTGAGCAAACGTCAATGAAACCATAAAAACAAATCCTATTCCTAATCCAAACTTCTTCATATCTAATCTAATTTTCTTTTTCTAAACCATTTTTCAAAATTGGAAGGGGATAATACCATTCCAAACTTAAATCCTATATACCGTTCTCTTAATCCTGAATCTAATCCGGTACCTTTCTCTCCAAGAACAAATGCCAAATTCAATGAGGATAAAGACATTTGAGCTAGTATCGGAATACCAATTCCAAATGTCGTGCCACGATCCAAATAAGCAGTACCTTCAACGGAAAACGGCAACTCTCTTTGAAAGTAACCCAGTCGATAATTCAGTTTTTCTAAAAGCTTTAAGGTTGCTACATTCTCAAATAATCGCGTCTCAGGAGAATAACTTAAACCCAAAGACCAGCAGTTCGATGGTCCTATTTCCCAATCTTCACTTCCTTCAAAGGAAGACTCTATTCCTTGGCTTGCACTGTAAGAGGCTGCAATAGTAATATTTGGTCTTCTTGTTGTTGCTTTTCGTTTTGTCTCTTTGAAGAAATATTTATACTTCAATCCGACCTCATATGAAGTCAATACCTTGATAGAACCAGGAGTGGTATTTGAAAATACAGTATCGTATATAGATGGCGCATTTATATTCGCCGAGGTATAAAGACTATTTTCAATGGAACCATTAAAGTCTTGTTCTGGTTCAATTGTAAAACCGACCAGGAGTAAATGTCTTTTCCCCATTCGTTGCTCATAGTGTGCGCCAAGTTCATAATGAAAGGACGACAATCTTGTCAAATCCAATGATAGTCCTCCAGGACTCGAATCAGCGTTCAGAAGTTCACTTTTCCGTTCATTAGAAACAAATCCAAATAAGTAAGATATATTCGCGCCAAAAGATAAATTTGACCTTGAGGAAGAAATAGGCGCATAGGCAAAACCAGCATAAGCATCCTGCAAGTTACCGCGACCAACATAGGTGTAGCGTATAGAATCAATCCCTGTGAATAGAGACTGACTGAATTCATATCCTACATTCGAATAGGGCTTTAAACCAAAGGCGAACCCACTTCTTTTCGAAGCCTTGAATGCCAAGGAAAAATGATCAAACATTGTTGATGTTTTGAATTCAGAAACATCGGCTTGCTGATAAAATGAAAATCGTGAGTCCAGACTGAGCGACATTAGTGTATTCCCTTTACTGAGTCGAGAATATGAAGATGGATTAAAAAAATTAATATTCGTTGAATCAATCCAAACACCATTTACATTTCCAAGGGCAGATGTAATTGCATTTGAACCCATATTGTAGGCACCAATTCCAAAGGAAGACAATGGATGGCTAGATGTCACCTGGGCAATAGAGAGCTGAGTTAAAAGACCCAAAGCAAAAGTTAAACTATAACGCATTAATTTCATATATCTCAACAATTCCTTCTAGTGTCAAATTTTTGTTTGCAAAGATGTTACTTTTTTGAGGGAAATCAAAATATGAAGCATCACCTCCAGTGATTAATATTTTTAATTGGCCAAAGTCTTTCTGATAACGCAAAATCATACCTTGTATTTCATACATTATGCCATTCATCACACCAGAATATATCGAGCTATTGGTGCTGTCTCCTATAATCGGGGCATTTCCCTTAATATCAATCAAGGGCAATTTACTTGTATGCTCATGAAGTGCCTTATATCGCAGGTTTATGCCAGGTGAAATAGAACCTCCCAAGTATACCTTTTTTGCCGAAATGAAATCAAATTTAACACAGGTCCCAATATCCACAATTAAGCAATGCTCAGATTCGAAGGTCTTTGCAGCTGCCGCAGCATTGCACAGTCTATCAATCCCGATGGTTTCCATTGAGCTATATGCACTCTTAAACGGCAAGGTTGATTGATGAGTGATTTGATGAAAGCGTCCTCCATTTTTGATTATAAGTTGCTTAAAATCTTCATTTAAAACAGAAGCACAAACAACAACGGTATCTGAAATAGAGCTTACGGCATCTGAAATATGGTCATAGCGTTTTACACTTTGTATATGGCTATTTTTTACTTGAGCAACTTTGATCGAGGTATTGCCTGCATCTACAATTACAAAAGACTTTTCGCTTGTTGGCATTGTACAAAGATACAAGTAACCCTATATTTTTGATGATTATTTGCATACTAAACCAAAATATTCATATTTTTGCCACCGCTATGGCTGGTACCTTAGCTCAGTTGGTAGAGCAATGGACTGAAAATCCATGTGTCCCTGGTTCGATTCCTGGAGGTACCACATAAAAGAAAAGCCCCTCAGTTTCCTGAAGGGCTTTTTTTGTTTCCAAAATAAGGAGAGCCTTATTACGAAAACAGGAGAGGTCTTTTAATTAGCAACGAGTAATGTTTCTTTTGCGATGCAATTTCGTTTGTAATAATAACCAACATAATAAACGCCCGCTTCTAGATCGCTTACAGTTAGCTCCTTGTTCAAATCACCTGCTAAAATGGTTATTGCGTTATTAGAAGCTTTTAGCAAAATCACCTTATCTAAGCTTTGAGAGGAAGACCATTCAAGATTAACGGTATAAACCTTTTCACTATTGGTCTTCCGGCTTTCAATTAGAGAGCTACCTATATTAGCCTCATTGCTGAAAGAATTAAAAAATATGTCTTCGTGAAATTGTTTTGGTTGTGAAAATGTAAAGTTGTGTATGATAACGAGACATATTATTGTAACTATTCGATTCATTTTTTTATTTGCTTTTGTTATTTGTTGGTACAAATGTACGGTGCCAATGGAGCATCAATCGAATAAAAAAAGGAAGAGAAAGGTAAAATACAGATGTATATATAGGAATGTCTAAGTAGTTTTTGGTAGGTCTACAAAGAATGAAATAAGGTTACAGCGGATTGAGTAATTTATTTAATTCATGAAGTGTAGCTATGGACGCTGGGTATGGATCACTTTTTAATCACCCAACCATACATCAAAAGCTTTGGTGCAGTCAATAGCATTGATGAAAGAAGTATTAAAGAAAATACGAGGTTTTGAACCATAGTTTGAAAAATAAAAACGAACCCACCTAAATTCAAGGATATATTATCATCTTGCGAGAGCAACAAACCAAGAAGAAACACCAGGCAAAATAATATTAGATGGGTCGTTTTCATTTGTTTGATGTTTGCTGTATGGGTCAAAAATAAATACACCGGTTTGATTATGTTTCGTTTTTTCTTGTTCTCTGAAACAATTAGGGGTTTGGAAGTAGGATAGGCTAAGTGATAATACTTAGGCCCGAAATATTCGAACTAAAAAAAGGCCCGAAGGCCTTCTTATAACTAAACTATAAACTATGAAAAAAAATGTTTAACCAATGACTTTTAATTTTCGCATTCCTAGAATCTCATTCTTATGAATGAATCTGACAATATATACTCCTTCTTGAAGGTTTGAAGCAGTGGCATGCGTCTGTCCCTCTTCAACGTTAATTATTTTCATTTCATTTGTACTGGCATGCACCATTTGTATTTCTGTCACCTCAGCCCAATCTGGCCAGTTCATTTTCACTTTTCCAATAAGTGTGGGATTGGGATAAATATTGGCCCTAAACAATTCTGAAACTGAAGGGTTCAATAGGTTTCCCGAAACTGTAGACTCAAGGCCAAAAGGTTGCTTTTGAACTGCGTTATCTTGACTCATTACCGAACCAGAAATTAAAATAAACGTGCCTAAAAAAATGTTTGTAATTGTTGATTTCATTTTAGTGTTTTTTTGTTGTTTGAATATTTGTTTTTGTTTTACAGGTCAAAGATGAATACTCTGCAGATGTATTCTTTCATAAAAGCAAGGACTTGTGTTACAATTAATCGATTGCACCCAAAAAAAACTAAGTGGTACCACTTAAAGCCTTATGGGTAGTGTTGAGAGAATAAAAAAGTAAATAAGAAATCAACTACCTATTAAACAGATACTTACATAAGAAAACCACGTAGAAAAACTAAGGATTAAAAATTATTGGCTCAAGAGCTGGTTTAAATCTAAATGTAAGGAGGATATGCGCTCTTGATAAGTACTTCTTGTTACTTGAGAAAGATTTGGAAGGGCTAGAAGCCGCTCATATGCTTTTCGGATTTCTAGAGTATCTCTATTGGATAAATTAAAATCAAGAATAGCGGCATTCTTTTCTAGAACTAAAATTATGTTTGAAAATTCCGGATATCGCTCTGCAATGGTATCTCCATAGGCAACAGCTTTTAAATAGGCACCAGAGGCATCATACAACTCCTGCACATCCGCCAAGCAATAAGCTGATAGCGTATCCTCGGGAAAAGTATTGTAAAATTTCAAATTCAAATTAATGAGCTCCATTCGCTTTACTGAAAGGTCTGTCTTAAACTTGATTAGCTCCTCCGAGCTCAGCGTGCTTGTTTTACGACCCGTTTCAAGAAATAACTTTAGCATTTCATTATTGAGCGATTTAATATCGTCAATTTGGCTTTGCTTGTTTTGGGCTTCGGGTTTAACGTTTACAGTACTATCCGAACCACAAGATGTCATAAAAAGCAACAAAATCAAAGAGAGAAGAGTATATTTCATTTTTTTACTTTTTTTGGGAAACGCATTTTATAATCGATTTCAATTTCTCCATTCGTTATATTATTCAACTTTTTCTGAATCAGTTTTCTTTTAAGCGGGCTCAGGTAATCCGTAAAGAGAATTCCTTCTATATGGTCGTACTCATGTTGGAAAATTCGGGCAGCATAACCAGAATAGCTTTCTTCCTGTAATTCCCAGTTTTCATCATAATATGAAACTGTTATATCTGGCTTTCGCGTTACATTCTCTCTAATTTTAGGAATCGACAAACAGCCCTCTTGAAAGGGCCATTCTTTTCCATCTTCCTCCTCAATAATCGGATTGATAAATACTTTTTTAAAGTGCTCAATCCCTTCCGCTCGCGGATCGTCTTCTTCATCTTCATCGTCAGCAAATGGACTACCATCAACAATAAACAACCTAATGTTTTTTCCAATCTGAGGCGCAGCGAGACCAACCCCTTTGGCCTTGTACATGGTTTCAAACATATCAGAAATCAGCTGTTTGAGGTCAGGGTAGTTTTGATCAATCTCTTCACAATCTTTTTTTAAAATTGGATCACCGTAAGCTACAATAGGTAAAATCATGGTATTATTTTGTGCAAAAATAAACTTTTCGGCTAACTTTTTGAATTTAGATAATCCTGAAGAATGATTGTTGCACTCATCTGGTCTATCAAACCTTTTTGTTTTCTTTTTTTCTTGGACGCTCCCTGAATTAGCGTTCTTTGAGCAATTTTAGAGGTCATTCTTTCATCAAATAATGCAATTTGAAGAAGCGGAAACTGTTTTTCTAAGGCCAACTTTAAGAGCCTAACATTTTGGGTAACATCCGTATCTGCGCCATTCAAACCCAAGGGGAAACCCAATACCATTGTTTCAACATTTTCGGAAAGAACCATGTCTTTAAGAAATTGCATAAGGTCTGAAGAAGAAACTGTTTTCAATGGGGTGGCAATGATCCCTAATTCATCTGAAATAGAAATACCAGTACGTTTTAAACCAAAATCAATTCCAATTGCTTTACTCATGAAACAAATGTATAAAATAGAATAGAATCAATTTATTACACTTTTTACACTTTTAACATAATTAAAGTTTCCATAGTAACTATTTTTTATATTTTTGCACCGTGAATTCGAAACAAATAGATTTATTGGAGCGTTCTGCGAAGCTTTTTATGAAGCTTGGTATTCGAAGCGTGACCATGGATGAAATAGCAAATCATCTAGGCATATCAAAAAAAACACTCTACAATCACTTTACAGATAAAAGTCAGCTTGTAAGAGAAATCATTAGGCTAAGAATCGCCCAAGACCAGGCAGTTTGTACATCTTTCGCAGTTCAATCCATCAATGCAATTGACGAATTAATGCATATCTCAAAATTCGTGATAGAATCCCTTTCTTCTATTAATACGACTGTTTTTCATGACCTGAAAAAAAGCCATCCAGATGCTTGGAAAATGCTTGAAGAACATCGTTTTGGATTTGTGTACAATCAATTTTTTGACAATCTGCAACGAGGAATAGATGAAGGGCTTTATAGAAAAGAAATACACAAAGAGATTTATGCAAAACTTCATGTCGTTAACATCGATGCCATCATCAATGGCACCATCTTTCCTTGGCCTGAATTCAAGTTTGAATCTGTATTTCTCGAAACCTTTCGCATTCACATTCGAGCAATAACAAATGATCAAGGCTTAAATTATTTTAAAACCCACCTATTAAACAATTATAAATGAAATCTCTTGTAACAATTTTAATGATTGGACTCATTTCAAATGTCAATGCACAAATTGGGCGCAGCTTTTCATTACTAGAGGCAAAAGAATACGCCCTGAAAAACCATGTAAAAATTACAAATGCTTCCTTGGAATATGATAAAGCAGTGCACCAAAAGAAGGAGTATTTGGCGGCGGGTATGCCCGAGGCAAATATTACCGGTGCTTTTAATCAGTTTTTAAATTTACCCGTTCAGGTGCTACCGATTTCCTTTTTTAACCCAGGAGCTCCTGAGGACGAAGTGATCGCATTTAGGGCAGGAACTGAATTTAATTCGAATGCCAGCCTTCAGGTAAATCAACTTTTATTTGATGGCTCTTACTTCGTCGGAATCGAAGCTTCAAAGCTACTCATTGAGCTGCAGAATATTCAACAAACTCGAACCAAAGAAGAGGTGTTATTTGCAGTAATAGACGCTTACCATATTGCATGCGTTGCAAAAGAAAACCTTGCGTTTGCTGATTCTATATACCAAATAACTGCGGATCTTGAAGCCAAGCAAAAATCTTATCTAGCATTAGGGGTAGTAACAAACGAAGAACTAGATCAGATGACGTATGCAGTGCTAACCGCTAAAAATGCATTTGAGAATGCTGAGTTACAAACTAGTAATGCATTGGCATTATTAAAGTATTCCATGAGCTTCCCTCAGGACTCTGTGCTAGTATTGTCCAATACCTTGAATGAGCTGGACAAAGAAGCATCACAGATTTCTATTGGGTCAGTAGAGGACAATTCAGTGTTACCGCTGCTTCAAACCCAAATAGATTTATCCCAATGCAACGTACGAAATAATAAAGCAGGTTTCTTACCTTCTTTTTCAGCATATTTTCAGCAAAGCTACAACGCGTATAGAACATCTTTCGATTTCTTCCAGGACAAGCCATGGTACTCACAAACAAATTGGGGCCTACAAATGAAAATCCCTGTTTTTTCAAGTGGAAAAGGACGCGCAGTCGTGAAACAATCTGAAATCCAACTGATGCAAGATGAAAACAACTTTGAATTAACCAAGCAAGGGTTAAAGCTCCAAGAAGTTCAACTTAAGAACACACTTTCTGCGGCGCTTAAAAAAAGAAGTCTTCAGCAAGAAAACAGCGCTTTGGCAGAAAAAATTTATCGAAATGCCATTAAAAAAGAAGCGCTTGGTAATGGAAATAATGTAATGGTTACCCAAAAGCTAAGCCAAGTAATGATTGCGCATGCAGAATATACTGCAAGCCTGATTGAGGTATACAGAAGTAAAATTGAACTTGATAAACTTTATAATAAACTGAATTAAAACCAACATCCTGATGAAAAAAACAATCATTTTCGGAGTCCTTTTGTTTTCTCTTTTTTCTTGCGGTTCGGCGGACAAAAATGAAACGAAAAAAGAGGACAAAACTTTAAAAAATAATACAATACTCCCTTTAGTACAAACTAGCAAAGCGAAGAAAAAAAGCTTTATCCATAAAATATCAATTCAAGGAAGTATTGAGAGTACCCAAGACATTTTATTAAATACTGAAATGTCCGGAATCATAAATGAAGTCAATGTATCTTCAGGAGACAGAGTGAAGGCAGGACAAGTTTTAGTATCTATGGATGCAGCGCTCATTAATGCAAATATTCAGGAGCTACTTTCTCAGCTCGAATTTGCGCGTTATACAAGAGATAAACAGGTGGCATTATTCGAGCAAGAATTGGGGTCTGAATTCGATAAAAAAAGTGCAGAAAACCAGGTTGCATCTCTAGAATCGAAGCTCAATACACTTAACATTCAACAGTCTAAAATGACTGTCAAAGCTCCTTTTGACGGAACAATAGACCTGGTGTATGCCAAGAAAGGTCAGCTCGCAGCTCCACAGATGCCATTAATGAGACTTGTGAACACGGAACAAACCGAGGTCGTCGCATCTGTATCTGAAAAACATTTTAATAATATCAAAAAAGGAACTGCCTTAAAAATCAACTTTCCCAACTATGACCTTTCACCAATTGAGTCAGTTGTGAGTAGCGTCGGTAGCTTTATAGAACCGACCAATAGAACATTTACGATCCGAGCTAAAACCACCAATAAAGTGGGGCTGATGCCAAATATGCTTGTGGAACTTGAAATTATAGATTTCCAAGTTGATTCAGGGTTGGTAGTTCCATCAAAGAGCATCTTGAAAAACGCAAAAAATGAAGATTATCTATGGACCTTAAATTCAGCAAAAAACGGCAGCTATAATGTCAAGCAGGTGTTTATTAAAAAGCTTAAGGCGTATCAGGGTGAGGCGCTCATCGAGAAAAACGAGGATATTAAGGAAGGCAATCTAATAATAGAGGGCGGTGCGCGCGGAATTACTAAAAAAGATTTAGTTCGAATCAAGTAAAAATAGAGATATGAGCAACTTTAAAGGATTCGGCCTCACTACGTTATCTGTAAATAATACCAAAACGGTATTCTTAATTGCGATCGTTATTGTCATTGGAGGAATGCTGGCATACCAATCAATGCCAAAAGAGAATTTTCCAGAATTAAAAATACCCGAAATATATGTCGGTATTGCCAAACCTGGTTCATCGCCCAAATATATGTCCGAGAAAATTTCTCAGTCAATTGAGAAAGAAATTGGAGGTATAAAGCTGGTAGATGAAATCAATTCAAATTCAGTACATGGTTATACGACTATTCGCGTAAAATTTGACTTTAAAATGCCTGTAGATGAGGCTCTCGGAAAGGTAAAAGATGC
>MDTB01087546.1_pt1 | contig 14630 bp, 16 predicted proteins | sample 811161 | NCBI WGS metagenome assembly MDTB01 (sample SAMN05326650, study PRJNA326480) | marine metagenome | isolation source: seawater | place: Mediterranean Sea | collected 2009
TCCACGAATTGACGTTCCAAAATCCGATCTGCTGTTTCTGCGTCAAGTGAACGGTTAAAGGCAATAATTCCACCAAATGCGCTAGTGGGGTCTGTCTCAAATGCTTTTTCATAGGCGTCAAGAATCGATCCTTCGACGGCAACGCCGCATGGGTTTGCATGTTTCACGATAACGCATGCAGGCCGATCAAACTGGCGAACACATTCAAGCGCCGCATCGGTGTCTGCAATGTTGTTAAAGGAGAGTGCTTTTCCAGCGAGTTGCTGTGATGTACCGATAGATGATTCGCTAACACTTGGGTCACGATAAAACGCAGCGGACTGGTGTGGGTTTTCGCCGTAACGTAAGACCGAATCACGCTCAAAATGCATAAATAGTTTTTCAGGATACTGGGCCGCTTCGTCATCGCGTCCCAAATAATTGGCAATTGCTCCGTCATACCCAGCAGTATGCTGGAAGGCAGCCTTAGCGAGTTGCTTGCGAGTCTCAAATGACAGTGCGCCTGCGTTTAGTTCAGATAACACCATTTGATATTGAAGTGGTGACGTCACGATGCCGACAAATTGATGATTCTTGGCAGCTGAACGAACCATCGTCGGGCCACCAATATCGATATTTTCAATCGCGTCTTTGTGAGTCTTATCAGGGTTCGCAATCGTCTCCTCGAACGGGTATAGGTTAACACAGACAAGATCGAACGGTTCGATTCCATGTGCTGCCATGACAGCCTGGTCTTGGTCGCGGCGGCCGAGAATTCCCCCGTGAATTTTTGGGTGAAGGGTTTTGACACGTCCATCCATCATTTCAGGGAATTCAGTCACAGAGGATACTTCGATTGCCGGTAGCCCTGCGTCTTGAAGCGCACGAAATGTGCCGCCGGTGGATACCAACTGAACGCCAAGATCGTAAAGACCTCGGGCAAAGTCGATTAAGTTTGTTTTGTCTGAAACACTGAGTAGTGCTCGACGCACCTGAATTGAATCGGTGGCTGGCATCCTTGATTAACGCTCCCTTAAAAAAGCGCCAAGTATACCAGTGTCTTGGGCAGTCTAGGAGAGTAAACCGAAGAGTTTCATGCGGGTACGCAATGTGCCCCGACTGATGCCTAGCATCTCGGCTGCCTTCGATTGATTGTTGTTGCTTTGGTGCAGAGCAGCCTCAAGCAACGCATGCTCGACCTGGCCGACAACAAGGTCGTAGAGGTCTTGTGGTTTCTCACCATCAAGTTCGTCAAAGTACTGATCGATCTGTTTTCTAACCAGTTCTTTCAATCCCATCGCGGAGTCCTCCTCCGTCTATTAATTCTTTAAACCGTTGATACTGGACCTCTGCATCAACAATTATTTGTAATTGTGACCATGCTTCGGCCCCATTTGCAAATCGTTTTAAAAACCATTGCATGTGCTTGCGAGCCATTTTCACGCCGGTTCTTTCGCCGTAGAACAGTTGAATTTCTTTGACCAGTTCGGCCATGGTTCTGATTTGAACCTCAATGGTGGGTCGGGAGAGGCATCTGCCGCTGAGCTCGGCGGCTATCAGTCCGGGTAGCCACGGGTCGCCCTGCGTCCCACGACCGATCATGACTGCATCTGCGCCAGTTGCCGACAAGACGCCGCGCGCTTTGTCGGTCGATGTAATGTCGCCATTGGCGATCAATGGAATTTGGATTATGTCGCGTGTCCGTCGAATGGTGTCGTATTCGGCCTCACCTTTGTACAGATCGCAACGCGTTCTTCCGTGCATCGTCACTGCTTGAAGTCCAAGATCTTCTGCCATTTTTGCGATTACAGGACCATTTTTCGATAACTGATCCCAGCCTGTCCGCATTTTGACTGTGACGGGAATTTGTACCGCTTTTGTGACTTGGCGAAAAATTTCTGCACAGAGTGCTTCATCACGCATAAGTGCTGAGCCAGCCGCTTTTTTGAGTACTTTCTTCGCAGGGCAGCCGAAATTGATATCAATGATATCTGCTCCACGCTCTTCATTGGCACGAGCGGCCTTGGCCATCATGAGAGGATCATATCCCGCAATCTGAATACTAATTGGCCCTGGCTCGTCCTGAATATCCAGTCTTCGATCACTCTTTGTCGTTTCCCAGAGGCTGGTGTCTGAGTGAATCATTTCGGAAATTGCCATACCCGCTCCAAGCGTTCTGCATAAGACGCGAACGGGGCGGTCTGTGACGCCAGCCATGGGGGCTAGCCAGACAGGGTTATCAAATTGATGAGAGCCGATACGCAAAACGATTACTCAATTTTTATTCCTGAGAGACGGGTCCAGCCTTCTCTCGATTGATCGTCATCAAAGGTGATTGCGGGGTAAGCAGCCCTTACCCGATCGGCTTGTTCTTCGAGTAGACCAGCCATCACAATTTTCCCACCTGGTCGGGTGAGCTTAGTGAGGGTACTCGCGAGCGCAATTAAGGGGTTCGCGAGAATGTTAGCGACGACAATATCAAAAGCCCGGTCCGGCGTCTGATCGGGTAGCAGTGTCTTAACCACTAAGTGATTCAAACTTGCATTATGTTCGGTCGCAATGAGCGCTTGTGGGTCGATATCAAGTCCGGTGATTTGGCTCGCACCAAGGCAACCTGCTGCAACACCCAAAATTCCTGATCCACAACCAAAGTCCATTACTGTCTGGGATGAGGGAGGGTTCGTACTGAGCCATTCAAGACATAGTTGCGTCGTTGGATGCATACCTGTACCAAATGCCAAACCAGGATCTAAATTCAGTATCGTGAGATCTTCAGGTCTTGGTTCGTCATTCCATGATGGTTTGACCCAGAACCTACCAATTTTGATCGGTTGAAATTGGTCTAGCGATACTCTGATCCAATCTTGGTCCGGTAGATGTGTGAGTTCTTTCGGCAGTTCAATGAGGATGTTGGCGCGCTGGAAATATGTTGCAAGATCTCCGAGGATTTCAGCGTCGGGTCTTTGGTCGTAAAACAGTCCCTGCAACTGAGTTCGCGGCCAGACTGGATGGCATCCCACTGGCGGTTCAAAAATCGGTGAATTTCCATCATCAACCAGCGTCACTGCTTGAGCATCTGCCAAAAAGAAAAGCTCCTCGAGGAGCTCTACTTGATCACCAGGTGCTAACACCGTGAGTTGCCGAAATCCGGTCACGACAGACCCAGTTTTTTCTCTAGATAGTGGATACTGACCGGTCCATTCAGAAAGGTGGTATCTGTCACGATGTCGCGTTGCAGCGGAATATTGGTCTGGATGCCATCAATCAACGATTCAGACAGGGCAATTTCCATGCGTCTTAATGCTTCCTCTCGTGTTGCCCCGTGCGTGATGAACTTGGCAATCATTGAGTCATAGTGTGGAGGCACTGCGTAACCAGAATAGATATGTGAATCCACACGAACACCCGGTCCACCCGGAGGATGGTACCTTGAAATTAACCCAGGACTTGGCAGAAGCGTATTAGGGTTTTCAGCATTGATGCGGCACTCAATCGCATGTCCGTTCAGTTTGATATGATCTTGCGTGACCGAGAGTGGATTACCGGCAGCGACTGAGATTTGTTCGCGGATGATGTCAATCCCAGTCACCATTTCACTGACAGGGTGCTCAACCTGCACGCGGGTATTCATTTCGATGAAGTAAAAACGACCGTCTTCATACAAAAATTCAAACGTGCCGGCTCCGACGTAACCCATGTTTTGGCAGGCCGTCACGCAGGCTTCTAGAACCTGTACGCGCGCTTCTGGGTCGACTTCAGACGCTGGTGCTTCTTCCAGTACTTTTTGATGTCGACGTTGCAGTGAACAATCGCGATCGTAAAGATGGATCGCGTTACCGTGTTGATCTGCCAACACTTGGACTTCGACATGGCGTGGTTTTTCGAGAAACTTTTCCAAATAAACGGTTTCATCGCCAAAGGCTGCTTTTGCTTCGGCTTTTGTGATCTGAATTGAACTGAGCAGGTTGGATTCTGTGTGAACGACCCGCATCCCGCGACCACCTCCGCCTGCTGCTGCCTTGACGATGACGGGGAATCCAATGTCTTTCGCGATTTGCAGATTTTTTGCGTCATCGTCGGCCAATGGGCCATTGGACCCCGGTACCGTCGGTACATCTGCCGCTTGCATGGCTTCAATTGCAGCAACTTTATTGCCCATCAATCGGATGGTTGCCGCGGAAGGACCAATAAATGTAAAGCCAGAATGTTCGATACGTTCCGCAAAATCCGCATTTTCAGCCAAGAATCCGTAACCTGGATGGATGGCTTGGGCATCAGTTACTTCCGCTGCCGCGATAATGGCAGGCACATTTAAATAGCTTTGATTTGAGGGGTTCGGGCCGATGCAAACCGTTTCATCTGCGAGCTTGACGTGTTTCAAGTCCCGATCGCATACCGAATGCACAGCGACTGTGCGAATACCGAGTTGCCGGCACGCTCTTAAAATGCGAAGTGCAATTTCTCCGCGGTTGGCAATGACGATTTTCTCAAACATTAAACTATCCAATGACGACGAGTGGTTGCTCGAACTCAACGGCATCACCCTCGTCCACAAGAATCGCAAGGACTTCACCTGAAGCGTCTGCTTCGATCTGATTCATCATCTTCATTGCCTCGATGATACAGAGTGTATCGCCCTGTTTGACTTCACTCCCAATCTCGATAAACGCCGCTGCATCTGGGGATGGTGAGCGATAGAAAGTGCCAACCATTGGTGACTTAACTTGATGGCCGGCTGGTGCTGCCACACCCGTTGGTTCGTCGGAAACAGGCTGCGGTATTGCGGGTTGCGCGACCACCGCTTGGGGTGCAGTCATCTGTGGTGTTTGAACAACAACTTGATTGGTGCTGCCACGTGTAATACGAACACTTTCTTCGCCTTCTGAAATTTCAATTTCAGCAACGTCCGTGTCGTGCAGCAATTCGATCAGTTTTTTGATCTTACGAATATCCATCCTCGAGCCTTAGCCTTTTGAGCGTTGATCTAGTGTTTCTAGAGCAAATGTATAGCCCTGCATTCCGCATCCCGCGATAACTGCGAGTGCAATATCAGAGAGATACGAGTGATGGCGAATTGCTTCGCGCGCGTGCACGTTCGAGATATGTACTTCGACAAAGGGAGCGGCAACTGCACTGAGTGCATCACGAAGGGCAACGCTGGTATGTGTCCAGGCACCCGGGTTGATGACAATCCCATCGACCGGTTCGTCCATCACTCGATGAATTCGATCGATCATCTGGCCTTCGTGGTTGCTCTGAAAAAACTCAAGCGCCATCCCGAAAGGCGCATTGGCTAACAGGTTATTTTTCAACTCCTGTAGCGTCGTGGTGCCATAGACGCCAGGCTCTCGTCGTCCGAGCAGATTTAGATTTGGGCCATTCAGCACGAGCATCTTGGACATAAAATCACCACAACTTCTTTAAACGTGCGGCTATTTTGCGCGATTTACCGTGAAAATGACAGTTCTGTTTGTTGTGGCGGGTAGCAAAATCCGATATCTGCACAGCCTTGATAAGTCAAAACCATCAGATCGGGTGCATTCGAGATGGTCATCCGTAAGCGTTTCTTATGAATTGGCGTTGGTCCGAACAACGGATCATCATACATCTCAGATTGAGAACGTTCCGTTTTGAGAATATCGCCCGCATCGTTTTGCACGATCGTCCGGTCATCGTAAAGGTAAGTACCGTCTGCAATCTTGATTTCAATCACATCGGCCTGTGGTTGCGAGACAATAAACGCCTGTTCTGGGGCTAGCAGATCTGGAGCACCAAAAGTTGAGCCAAATGCGCCTTGCCCCTGCGCAGACGCAGTCGCCAAAAAACAGCCGGCTGCAATAAAACTTGAGATAACGCGTTGCACTGCTTTCCTCCCGTTGTCATATTGGTTGATGATACTCGTTGTTTGGGATTAGAGAAACGGATTAAACATGCTCGAAGCTTTCAAGAACCGGCTGGCCAATCTCGGTAACCAATCAACGTGGATCGTCGCTGCTAGTGGTGCTGCGGTGTTGTATTTGCTCGGCGCGGTATTGTTGGGAATCCACTGGAGTCAGCCACCTCAACAGCAACGGATCGAAGAGATTTTGGCAGAGACGGCACCTGGTGATCATCAGATCACGATTGGTAGCGCCACTGTTGGAACCTTAATCTTCATTACCGAGACGTTACTGGATAAGCCAGGTGGCTATTTATCGAACGACGTGACGCCACCAGGGCTTTGGCTCGATAATATGCCAAACTGGGAATTTGGTACGTTGGTTCAGGCGCGAGATTTGGCCCGAGCATTACGCAAAGATTTGTCACGTAGTCAGTCTCAGTCGACTGAGGATGCTGATCTGGTCGTCGCTGAGCCTGCCCTCAACTACGACAGCGAGAAATGGTTCCCATCTGCTGAGTCAAGTTACTTCAAAGCAGTCGAGTCATTGAAGTCATATCAAGGCCGGTTGGCAACACCCGGGGAGAGCGCGCAACTTTACGCCCGCGCAGATAATCTGCGTAACTATTTGGCCGATGTGGAGACGCGCCTCGGTTCGCTGAGCCAACGACTATCGGCAAGCGTTGGGCAAACGAGATTTAACACAGACTTAGCGGGTGATCCTGCAGCAGGCCAATCGACGCAGGATGTGTCAGAACGGATGATCAAAACGCCATGGCTTGAAATTGACGATGTCTTTTTTGAGGCGCGGGGCTCGTCTTGGGCTTTGTTGCATATACTGCGCGCGATCGAAAAAGATTTTGGTTCAGTTCTCGATAATAAAAATGCGCGTGTGTCGCTCAAACAAGTGATTCGCGAATTAGAAGCGACTCAGCAAACGGTTTGGTCTCCAATAATTCTCAATGGCTCTGGGTTTGGGGTTTTTGCGAACCATTCTCTCGTGATGGCCAGTTACATCTCCAGAGCGCACGCAGCCATTTCTGACTTGCGTGCACTGTTGGCGCAAGGTTGATTACTTTTTGGCTGCTTCGACAGAGGCAATCACCGCGTCGCGAGCTACGTCGGATCCACGCCAACCATCGACTTTGACCCATTTACCTGCTTCGAGATCTTTATAGTTCTCGAAGAAGTGAGCGATTTGATCGAGAAGCAATGATCCTAAGTCTTGAGGCTCCTTGACTTCCTTGTACAGCGTCGTCAGTTTATCGTGTGGTACCGACAGCACTTTCGAGTCGCGACCGGCTTCGTCGCTCATATCCAAAATACCAATTGGGCGCGCACGAATAATTGATCCCGGCTGCACTGGGTAAGGTGTGACCACCAATACGTCGAGCGGGTCTCCGTCGTCTGCAAGTGTGTTGGGTACATACCCGTAATTCGCTGGGTAGAACATTGGTGTCGCCATGAAACGATCGACGAATACAGCATCGTATTCTTTCTCGATTTCATACTTGATTGGCGTTGAGTTTGATGGGATTTCAATTGCGACATAAATGTCGTTTGGGATGTCCTTTCCCGCAGGAATATCATTGAAGCTCATAAGGTCCTCAGGTGGTTAATAAATCAAATCGATGCATTTGCAGACGGCAAGTGTCCAGTGCTTCAGTCTCTATTTCAACCGATACGAACACCAATCGCCATTGTGAAATGGTTCAAGATCTCTCGTTGCTGTTTGTAGCGTGCAATGACACTATCTTTGAAACGAATTAGAGAGAATGCATTTTGAAAATCCATATTCTCGGAATCTGCGGTACGTTTATGGGTGGCCTAGCACAACTTTGCTGCCAAAAGGGTTGGGACGTGACGGGCTCAGACCAGTATGTGTATCCCCCGATGTCAGATCAGCTGCTAGATGCCGAGATTATTCTGCATGAGGGCTTTGACACCAGCGTTCTGACTGATGATCTCGACATGGTTGTCATTGGAAATGCCATGTCGCGTGGTAACCCGGTCGTTGAAGCTGTTTTGGATCGGAAAATCCCATTTGTTTCTGGTCCCGAGTTGCTCGGCCATCTGACGACTGATATGACGGTACTTGCAGTCTCGGGCACTCATGGCAAAACCACGACAACCAGCATGCTTGCATGGATTTTGGAGTCCCAAGGTTTGGAGCCAGGATTTTTGATTGGCGGTGTTCCCCGAAATTTTGGTGTGTCAGCTCGCATTGGCAGTGGACACTATTTTGTCGTGGAGGCGGACGAATATGACACTGCATTTTTTGATAAACGATCAAAATTTGTGCACTACCACCCTGATATTTTGGGGATCAACAATTTAGAGTTTGATCACGCTGATATTTTTACCGACCTTGCGGCGATTGAGACGCAATTTCACCACGTCATTCGCCGCGTTCCGGGGTCTGGTTGTGTGATCAGTCGATCCGGGGTTGAGGCGATCGAGCGCGTCTTGGCCCGTGGTTGCTGGTCTCGCCAGAAACGCGTTGGACAAGATACAGAGCTTGAATTCATTGCAAAATCGAATGAGTTGATCAGTGGGGAGCTTGATCAATCCATTCAATGGACGATGCGTGGGACTCATAACGCACAGAATGCAGAGATTGCTGTCGCAATGGCGCATGCGGTCGATTTACCGGTAAGGCAGTCATTCAGTGCGCTTGCCTCTTTTAAAGGCGTCGCTCGCCGACTGAACCTGTTGTATGAGACAGATCATTTGAAGATTTGGGATGACTTTGCGCATCATCCAACGGCGATCGAAACAACGCTTCATGCACTCAGTGAGCCCGGCGCAACGCATGGTCCGTTGATTGCGGTGATTGAGTTGCGGTCGAACACGATGAAGGCAGGTATTCACGGCAGTGCACTGTTAGATTCAACCGCCTGTGCTGATCGCGTCATTTGGGTGTTGTCGACTGAAACTGAGTGGGATACTTCTGTACTTGAGCGATCGAATGGAACCTCGAGTGTCGTGGCTGACGCGTTGAGTCTGGAGCATGAGTTGGTTAGGCAAACCACCGGGCAAATCGTATTTATGTCTAACAGCGGATTTTCTGGAATCCAAAGTCGAGTGGTTGACCGCTTACAGGAGCGTTGAAAAATTTTGAAACATCCGCACAGTACATTGCATGATTTTTGAATCAATCCGGCCTGAGGTTGCTGTGACTAAACCACTCTTCCCATTACCACTGGTTTTGTTTCCAGGCGGCCGGCTACCGCTTCAGATTTTTGAAGCGCGATACTTGGATATGGTCGGTTCATGCATGCGAGAAGGTGGGAACTTCATTGTGACAATGTCACGGTCTGAAGGGTTCGCAGATCTCGGTTGCGAAGTCTCGATTCGTGATTTTGATCAATTAAGCAATGGACTACTCGGAATTCTTGCTGTCGGAGAGCGCAAACAGCAGCTGTTTAACCCTAGGCAGTGTGAAGATGGCTTATGGATTGCCGATGCAGCAGATATTCCCATGGAGGTGTCTGTTGAGGTACCTGCCGAGCATTCCGGTTTGGTTGAGTTACTGAAGAGTCTTCAAGTCCATCCGGCCGTGCGGGGCTTATACAGCGATATTGATTACACCGACGCAACTGAAGTGAGTGCGCGCCTTACTGAACTGCTGCCTCTTGATAATGAAGTGAAGCAGTCATTTTTTGAGATCAGTGACCCACTGCTGAGACTGGTTGAATTAGAGGCCGAGGTGACAAAACTCCAGATTCAAGGGCGTGGCGCCTGATATCCGATCATAACCCACTGTATAATCTGCGGACGACAGTGGAGCGATCATGAACTACCAACAAATGGCTAAGCAAGCCGGAGCGGTGCGAACTACCATTGCGACCGCATCGACCAATACCAAAAATGCAGCACTTTTAGCGATCCGTGATGCAATGGCAGGGTCGAGCTCTCAAATTCTTAAAGCGAATCAGAAAGACCTTGAGGTGGGCCGGAATAACGGGCTTGATGAAGCGTTACTTGACCGCCTGGAGTTAAACAATGCCCGTATCGACACGATGATTGAGGGTGTTGAGCAAATTGTTGCTTTACCTGATCCGGTTGGTGAAGTTTCTTGTATGACGCGTCGTCCATCGGGAATTGAAGTCGGACTCATGCGACAGCCACTCGGTGTGATTGGGATTATTTATGAGTCACGTCCGAACGTGACCATCGATGCAGCCGCTCTCTGCCTGAAATCAGGAAATGCGTGTGTTTTAAGAGGCGGTAGTGAAGCGTTTTACTCCAACCAAGCAATTGCTCAATCTATCGCTGATGGCTTGACATCGGTTGGTCTGCCAGAGGCGTGTGTCCAAGTTGCACCAACCACAGATCGTGACTTCGTCGGTGCAATGATTGGAGGCGATCATCCGATGTGTGATGTGATCATTCCTCGTGGTGGTAAAGGTTTAATTGAACGCATTTCAAAAAAAGCAACAGTGCCTGTCATTAAGCACTTAGATGGTAATTGTCATGTCTATGTCGATGCAGAAAGTGATGAGCAACAGGCACTTCAAATACTTGAAAATGCGAAGACCCATCGTTACGGCGTTTGCAATGCTGCGGAGTCATTTTTAATTCACGAAGCCGTGATCAAGACATTACTTCCAGCACTCGAAGCAGTACTGCAACCTTATGCGGTTGAGATCCGTGGATGTGAGCGCGTCTGTGCGATCTTGTCCTCAGCATCAAGTGCCACCGAAGACGATTGGTATGAGGAATACCTCGGCCCTTTGGTTGCCATTAAGGTGGTGTCATCAGTGGATGAGGCTATCGAGCACATTAATCATTATGGCTCGCACCATACTGACGCTATCCTGTCGACAAACTATGGAACCGTGCGTCATTTCATGCGGGCAGTTGACTCGTCTTCGGTCATTGCAAATGCATCGACGCGGTTTGCGGATGGATTTGAATATGGGCTTGGCGCAGAAATCGGTATTTCGACTGACCGCATTCATGCACGCGGTCCGGTTGGTCTGGAAGGGCTAACGAATCAAAAATGGATCGTTTTTGGAGAAGGGCAGGTGCGCGCTTAGTGCAGGTGCTGTTTGGTGGAACTTTTGATCCTGTTCATGACGGCCATGTCATGATGGTGGAGAGCTTATTGCGCGCCTTCCCGAATGCAACTATCCATGTGATACCCAATCATCAGCCACCGCACCGAGCGTGCATGGCATCGTCTGAACATCGGTTAGCGATGCTTAAAGCAGCGGTGGACGGAATATCTCAAGCGGTGGTTAATGCGATCGAGCTTGACCGCAGTGGACCAAGTTATACGGTAGACACACTGCGGGCGCTTCGGGAACAGTTTGGTACAGATGAATCTCTAGTTTTCTGCTTGGGTGCCGATGCGGCCGGTGCGATTGATCAGTGGTATCGATCTGAATTACTCGCTGAGCTCAGCCATCTGTGTATCCTCAATCGGGCGGATCAGCGCGTTGAGATCCCCCAGAGCTTATCTGCGTATCGATGGACCGATGATCTATGTGAAATGCGCGAAATCGGATGTGGTTTGCTAGCGTTTTTAGACACTCCAAATGTTCCGGTTTCATCAACTGTTGTGCGAGAGCTGATTGCAAAGGATGAGTCCAGACTTCCCGTACCACCGAAAATTGCTGACTATATCAGGCAGCACCGTTTGTATCAGGACGCTTAATGACTGAAGAAATTGATTTGACCCAACCGATCGTTGACGCCCTTGAGGATCTGAAAGCCTTGGATATTCGAATTGTTGATGTGAGAGGGCAGACCTCTGTCACCGATTGGTTGGTGATTGCCAGTGGAACATCAAGTCGTCATGTGAAGTCTCTTGCCGATCATGTCGCTCTGGAAATGAAAGTGAAGCATGGCGTGGGTGCCCTTGGTAGTGAGGGTGCTGATGCGGCTGAATGGGTCCTCGTTGATTTTGATTCAGTTGTCCTTCATGTCATGCAGCCGCCGATTCGTGAGTTCTATGATCTTGAAAGACTCTGGGATCGTCGCGGCCGAGATACGGCTGAGGATAACGAGCATTAATGGCAGAGGTACGGTTAATAACGATTGGACAAAAGATGCCAACTTGGGTTTCTGATGCCTGCGCCGATTATTTACCGCGGTTCCGACACCAATTTAAACTTCAGATTGAGGAAATCACGGCATCGAAGAAAGCCGGTGCTGAAGCGCAAGCAGAACATCAAAAGAAACTGCTCGACCGTTTAAAAGCCAATGATTTTTTAATCCTTTTGGACGAACGCGGATGGTTATACTCTACCTCTGAGTTAGCAGATCAAATCACGCAGTGGGAACTCTCGGGCCGTTCTTTGGTCTTTGCTATAGGCGGCGCCGATGGATGGTGTGAGAACATGAGGCAGCGGGCAGACAGTCAGTGGAGTTTGTCTAAACTGGTCTTTCCCCATCCGCTGGCCCGAGTCATTGTTGTTGAACAACTGTATCGAGCGGATAGTGTCCGGCAAGGACATCCATACCACAGGAGTTAGGTTTGGAACTTTCAACCGGTGTTCGTGAAAAGAATCTCATCCAGTCGCGAGTCGTTGTTGCCGCTCTGGGTGGTTTAGTTCTTCTGTCGCTACTCTTGGCAAGACTGATTTGGCTTCAATTGGTTGAAACAGAGCGATTTCAAACTGCGTCCGAAGCAAACCGATTACAAACACTACCAGTTGGCCCTGCACGCGGCCTGATCATCGACCGTAATGGCGTGGTTTTGGCCGAGAACCGGCCCAACCTTCAATTGTTGTTGATTCCGGAAGAGGTAACCGATTTAGACGAGCTGATTGCAGAGGTCCGACAGCGTATTGAATTCACCGATAGCGACGCGGAGCGTTTTGCTAAAAACTTGAAAAACCGTCGTAGGCCCCGTGATCCAGTCGTCGTCAAAGATGATTTATCGGAATCTGATGCGGCACGGATTGCGGTTGATCTATTTCGGTTTCCGGGACTGCAAATGGAGGCTCGGCCAACCCGCTACTATCCGTATGGTGGTTTGACGGCTCATAGTCTTGGATATGTTGGGCGATTATCACTTGATGAGTTGAAACGGGTTGAAGAAAGCCGCTACGCCGGCACAGAGACCATTGGTAAATTAGGGATCGAGAAAGCCTATGAAGATGCGCTGTTGGGCCAGGTCGGTGTTGAGCGGGTCGAGACGAGCGCTCGTGGTCAGATTATGCGATCAGTGGATCGAGAGGACCCGGCACCCGGTGCAGACATCCCTTTGCATCTGGATATTGGGTTGACTGCCAAGCTGTATGACGTCCTCGGAGATAAACGCGGAGCGATCGTTGCGATTGATCCAATGAACGGTGGCATTTTAGGACTTGCCAGTGCGCCGACCTATGATGCGAACTCATTCATTGGTGGGATCAGTCAGGCTGAATACTCGGCACTTCAGGTTGATCGCGATACGCCATTATTCAATCGCGCTTTACGTGGACAATATCCCCCGGGATCGACGATCAAACCGATGATTGGTCTGGTCGGCTTGCACTATGGTGCAGTGAGTTGGAAATCAGAATATTTTTCTCGAGGCTTTTTTCAGTTGCCAGGAAACGAACACAAATATCGCGACTGGAAGGAGTGGGGCCACGGTCGGGTTAATATGGACAAGGCGATCATCGAGTCATGCGACACCTATTTTTATGATATGGCTGTGCGACTTGGCATCGACCAAATGTCTGAGGGTATGAAACATTTTGGATTCGGACGTCGGCAAGGTCGCGATATTCAAGGTGATCTACCCGGAATTCTTCCAAGTCGAGACTGGAAACGCGCTGCCAGAAATGAGTCATGGTATCTCGGGGAGACAGTGATCTCTGGAATTGGTCAAGGGTTTTGGGTGACAACGCCATTGCAACTTGCGGCAGCAACAACAGCAACAGCACGTCGTGGGAATTTTATCGAACCGCATTTCTCGGTGCTTGAAGATGTGGACGCGGGCGCTCCCGTGCCTTTGGGCACGTCGATTGACTGGGAGCGGATGATTGATGCAATGGAAGGCGTCCTGCATGGTGAAACTGGAACAGCGCGCGGTGCGGCTCGTGGACTGAATTACCGGATTGCAGGTAAAACTGGGACAGCACAGGTGGTGAGTATTGGGCAGGAAGAGCAGTATGACGCGGACGAGATTGAAGAGCGTTTTCGTGACCACGCACTGTTTGTTGGATTTGCGCCTGCAGATGCGCCTCGGATCGTGGTTGCACTGATTATCGAGAATGGAGGATCGGGTGGTTCAACAGCTGCGCCTGCTGCTCGAAAAGTATTCGATTATTGGTTGCTCGACCGTAATAGAGGTGCAAGCCCGCCAGATTTCGATTACATCGCAACAATCAATCAACGCGTTCTCGAGCCAAAGCATGCTGACAGCAACTGAAACAGGACATATCGAGTCATTCAAACCGAAGCGTTTTGCACAACGCTATGGCGTCGATCCGTTGCTCACGTTGTTTGTTTTAATCACCGCCTTATATGGCTTGATCATCTTGTATTCGGCATCGGGCCAAAATTTGTCGATGGTGCTTCGTCAAGGCGCGCATATCGTTGTTGGGATTGCGATCATGGCGCTGCTGTCACAAGTACGACGTGATGTCATTATCCAAGTGACACCATTCGTCTTTCTATTCGCAGCATCACTTTTGGTGGCAGTCCTGTTCTTCGGGGTTGGGGTGAAAGGGGCTCAGCGTTGGCTTGATCTACCAGGGCTGCCACGATTTCAGCCATCAGAATTGATGAAGTTGGCACTGCCGGCGATGGTTGCATGGTGGCTCACTCGACA
>MDTB01006977.1_pt1 | contig 14627 bp, 6 predicted proteins | sample 811161 | NCBI WGS metagenome assembly MDTB01 (sample SAMN05326650, study PRJNA326480) | marine metagenome | isolation source: seawater | place: Mediterranean Sea | collected 2009
ACATTAGCACCTAAATTTGAAGTTCCACTTACGCTAAACACACCAATTGCAGCTGAGTCACCAATAATACCATTAAGGTCTAAATTACCTGTGATCGTTAAATTTTGAGCACCATCAATAGTTGTTGTTTGAACGGTTGAACCTTGTAAAGTTCTAGCAGCAGATCCTAAAGTAATAGCTGCTGAATAAGTTTGTGTTCCTGAAGTTGTAACATCTGCATCAATAAGTGCTGCTCCACTAACAGTTAAAGAGTTTGCGTCAGCAATTGCTGCATTTAAATCAAGTACACCTGTAAGTGCTATTGCACCAACACCTTGACTTGCACCAACTATACCATCAAAATTAATATGTACACTGTTACCACCTGTTGTAACTGTTAAGTTTCTATTTGTGCTTCCATCACTGTTAACTGTGTCTCCAAATGTAATGACATCACCACTGGTAGTTAGGGTAGTATTAATTCCTAGAACAACAGCTCCACTATAAGTTTGAGTTCCTGATGTATTGATTGTATCGGTTTCAATCGTTGTTGTTCCGCTAACTGCTAAAGCTTTATTAGAGCCAGATATAACTACATCATCACTACTACTATTTCCAAAAACCGCATTACCTGTGACTGTTAAAGCAAAATCACTACTAAGTGTTCCTGTGGTAGTAACTGTTGACCCTTCTAAAGTTCTATCCGCTCCACTTAAAGTTACATTTCCACTATAAAGCTGTGTACTTGTTGTTGTAACATCAGCTCCAATATTTGATGTTCCTGATACACTAACTGATGTAGCAGCTGTAATTGCTGCATTCAAATCTAACACTCCAGTAATTGCAATTGCGCCTACTGAATTTGATCCTCCAACTATACCGTCAAAATTAATTTCTGTAGAACTTCCACCTGTTGCAAGTGTTAAGTTTCTTTTTGTACTATTTGCACTGTTAACAGTGTCTGAGAATGTAATTACATCGCTAGTAGTTGTTAAAGTAACAGCTGCACTTAAAGTTACTGCACCTGTGTAAACTTGAGTTCCAGTTGAAGAAACATTTGCACCTAAGTTTGAAGTGCCACTAACACCTAAAACTCCAATACCTGAAATAGCAGCATCAACATCTAAATTACCAGTGATTGTTAGATTATTATCTCCAGTTGTAGTAGAAGCAAATGTAATTGTTCCACCTTCAAATGTTCTTGCTCCAGAAAGCACAAATCCATTTGATGCTGTATAAGATTGGTTACCAGATGTTGTAACATTTACACTAATCGTTGCATCACCACTTGAGTTTATAGTATATGAACTTAACTCTGTGCTATCACCAACATTACCAGAGATAACTAAGTTATCTGATGAAGTAATTGTTAATGCGTGACCACCATTGGTTGCACCTGAGATAGTTTGAGCTCCACCAGTACTTACGATTGTTGAAGTTGCACCCAGTGTTATATTATCTGAATAAGTATTATCTCCACCAGTAAATACTATTGCACCACCTGAACTAATTCCTGTTCCTGAAATAGTAATTGGTTCAGCAACTGTAATACCGCCTGAGATACTTAAAGCAGCTCCACTTGAAACTGTCGTTGTTCCAATAGTTGCCCCTAAAGCAGCATTACTTGAAATTGCAATTTTTCCTGCAGTGATTGCTGTTACTCCTGTGAAAGTATTGGTTCCTGATAAAGTTAAAGTACCTGATCCAGATTTAGTTAAAGCTCCTGCACCTGAGATAACTCCAGTGAAAGAAGTGCTGCTATTATTTCCACCAACATTTAAAGTTTGTGATGTCGCAATATCAATTATTCCTGCACCAGCGATTGATCCAATAGTATCACTTGCGTCAACATCATAAGTTGCACCACTATTTACTGTAAGAGCTGTACCAGCTAATAAACCTGATCCTGAAAGTTTTAAAGTACCAGCTGAAATTGTTGTTGTTCCAGTATAAGTATTGCTTGCTGTTAAATTTAAAGTACCCAATCCTGATTTAGTAAAATTATTAGATCCAGCAATTACACCTGCATAAACTATTGTGCCTGAGCCAGTATTAATTGTTCCATTACCTGATAAAGTAATTCCTCTATTAGAATTTAATGTAAAACTGCCTGTTGTTTCTAAAGTACCACCATTGAAAGTTAGTCTATCTGCATCTGATGTATTAGGATTTCCAAGGTTATTGTCAGCACTAATTTTAATACTTCCTGCGTTTATTTGAATAATACCAGTATAACCTGAGCTATTTCCTCCTAAAGTTAGAGTTCCACTTCCTGTTTTAGTAAATTTTTGAGCTCCAGAAAGTACACCAGTAAATGATGTACTAGCGTTACTTCCCCCAGCAGTTAGAGCAGCACCTGTTAAATCAATTGTTCCACCTGTTCCAGCAAAAGAGGCAATAGTATCTGTTGCATCAACATCATAAGTACCTCCTGTAACTGTCACTGCAGTACTATCACTCAATGTTCCTGTAATTTTAAGTGTACCCGCTTCAACAGTGGTTGTTCCTGTGTAAGTGTTTGCTGCAGATAATGTAACTGTACCTGCTTCAAGTTTTTTTAGTTCTAATCCATTAGATGCACCAACAGGATCACTGATTGTAATATTTCCCTCTCCACCTAATGTTAAAGTGTGAACTCCAACAATTGCATTTCCAGATGCAACATTTATAGTTAATGTTGTTCCATCAACAGACTCGATTCTACTATCTGATGCCATTGTAATTGCACCTGTGTAAGTATTATTTCCACTTGCATTATTTAAAGCACCACTTTGTCCTGTAGTTGTTGTTGTAGAAACACCAGTATATTCGTTTACTGTAGTACTAGTAGTGGTCGCACCATCACCATTTAAAATCAAAGGTTCAGCAGCAAAAGATATTCCACCTGAAAGTTTTAATACTGCATTAGTTGAAACAGTTGTTCCAGCTGACGTTGCACCTAAAGCATTTGCATTACTAATTAATAATGCACCACCTGTAACTGAAGTTGCACCTGAGTAAGTATTATTTCCACTCATGTTTGCTGTTCCTACACCTGATTTAGTTAGGGTAACATTTCCAGCTAAAATTGCTGACGCTGTAACTGTATGATCTGCTGATGCAGGATTAAATGTATAACTCGTTCCTGTTAAGATACCACCACCTGCACCAACAATAGATCCATGAGTAAGTATAACTGCTCCAACAGTATCATCATAAGAGTCTAAATCTAATTTTGCTGCTGTTAAACTTCCTGGTGTATAACAAGCAGTTGTTAAACAAGTTGATATTGTAACGCCCCCTGCAGGAAGCATATTATCTGCTCCTAATAATAAAGTACCACCCTCAATTTTAGTTAAGCCTGAATAACTTTCTGCTTCATCAAATGTTAAAATTCCACTTCCAAGTTTTACAAAACCAACTGTATGTCCACCTGCATTTCCAAAATTATCACCTGCTTGATAATTAATGTTGTGAGTATGAGTATCTATTTTCCAAGAATAAGTATCTAATGGTACTATGTATCTATCATAAAGAGCATTTGTATCTGATTGCGTGGCACTAAAATGTCTAATTGCTCCACCTTGGAACTTAATTAAACCAGAATTACCTGATCCAGTACTTCCTAAAGCTTCAACTGAACCTGGAGCGTAAATTCCACCTGTTAAGACTACTCCTCCTGAAAAGCTGTTACTTGTGTTTGAAACTACTCCTAATCCATTTCCAGATTTAGTGACTATTGCTGAATTACCATTATTTGTTATTCTAGAAGTAATAGTAGCTGTAGCACCTGATGCTGGGTTTATTGTATATGCTGTTCCTGAAATTACTCCTGAACCTGAAACAGTTCCACTTGATACTGTTAATGTACCAAAAGTAGGACTTGTACCATTAATATCTAATGTTCCACCAGTTACAGTTACATCTTGACCAGAATTTATATTGTTATTATGAGTTGTTAGTTGAAGAGTTCCTCCAGAAACAACTGTAGTTCCACTATATGTATCTGAATCTGCTGCTTCATCCATAACCAATGTTCCAGAACCTGTAACTTCAAAACCATTTGTTCCACCAGCAACATCCTCAAATACTTCAGAACTAGAATAATTTACTGTATTTCCACCTGGATCAATTCTCCAAGACTTTCCGTTTAGTGGTTGAATGTATTTTGCATAAAGATCTGAAGTGTTAGTACTGTAATGTCTAATTGCTCCACCATTAAATGTAATATCACTTCCAATAGCACCAATTGCATATGGAGCAAGAGTACCAGCCGTTAAAACGGTTCCTCCAGTATAAGAATTATTTTGTTGTAATTGAACTACACCATCACCAACTTTTGTAATTGACCCAGATCCAATTGAAATTGGATCATTAATATTTATATCTGCAGCACCACCTACGGTAATATTATGATTGCCTGATGAGGTTATGCTTCCACCAGAGTTTATTGTTAAAGTTCCATTGTCAGAGTTAATTGTACTATTACCGGTTAAAGTAATTACACCCTGATAAGTATTTGTGTTGCTTGCCCCATAACCAGCTGTGTAAGAAGCACTTGTTTCATTGGTAAGTGTACCACCAACTAATGCTAAGGCCTCGTTACCAACTGTAATCCCTTCTCTAAGGTTTAATATCGCACCACTTGCAACCGTCACTCCACCTGCAACTGTTCCAAGTGCTGTGTTGTTAGCTGCAGTCAATGTTCCAGCTGAAACTGTTACTAAGCCTGTATAGTCACTAGCTGCACTTATTTCTAATTCTCCTGATCCATCTTTGGTAACCTTACCGCCTGATCCAGTATTTATTGGATCATCTACTTTAATATCTCCAGTACCACCAAAAATTATATCAAGGCCAGTACCAGTAATATTTCCAGATGACGCTATTTCAAAAAGTTCATTGTCTGTATCAGAGTTAATTCTTGTGTCTGAACCTACAGTTATTGTTCCTAAAAATTTATTATTTCCTTGAATACTTCTAATTGCTCCACCATTACTAATACCTGTGCCATTAATTGTTACAGGTTCAGCTCTAAATTGTATGGTATTTCCAGAATTATTAAAAAATTCTAAAGCAGCTCCATCATCAACAACGGTTCCATTGCCCACTGCTCCAAGACCATGTGCATTTGTAACTCTTACTATTCCAGCATCTACATTAGTTGTTCCTGAATAAGTATTAATCGCACCTAATGTTAGGGTACCTGCTCCTGCTTTATTTAAAGTTCCTGAACTAGTAATAATTCCTGAAATTGTTAATGTTGTGCTTGAAGGTACTGTAAAGGTTGCAGCATCAGATAAAGTAATTCCTCTATTAGCATTTAAGGTTACATCTCCAGTAACGACTAAATCACCTCCACTAAATGTAAGTCTATCCGCATCAATAGTATCTGGATTTCCAAGATTATTATCGTTAGAAATCGATATATCACCTACATTAATATCTATAATACCAGTAAAACTACTGCTATTTCCTGATAAAGTTAAAGTACCACTTCCAACCTTGGTAAACTTTTCATCTCCCACAAAAGTTCCTGAAAAAGTCTGGTTGTTACCATCACCTGCACTTAGTGCAGCATCTGCTAAATTAATTGTACCAGCGCCGGCTATTGATAAAACTGTATCTGTTGCATCAACATCATAAGTTGCCCCATTACTCACAGTTAATGCAGTTTGGGCTAATGTCCCTGTGATTTTTAATGTACCAGCAGAAATTGTTGTAGCTCCAGTATAGGTATTAGTTCCTGAAAGTGTTAAAGTACCAGAGCCTGATTTTGTTAATCCTCCAGAATTTGAAATCACACCATTATAAGATGTTGAACTATTATCAGATCCAACTGTTAATATATGAGAGTTTGTATCGATTGCTGCACCAGAGCTACTTGATAAGTTACCAGTTCTAAAATTATTGGTTAGAGTTAATGTTGATGTTCCAGTTAACTCTAGTCCTGATAATGTTATCCCATCAGCAATAGCTATTGATTTAGTATGAGAGTCAGATAAATTTAATGTTGAGTTTGATCCAAAAGCATTAGCATGGCCGACTATAATTTTACCTCCAATAAATTTTAGTGCAGAAGTAAAATCATTAGATCCAGAAAGTGTTACTGTTCCAGAAGCATCAGTATCGAAAACTGTATAAAAACCACTGCCAGAAAGTACTCCGCTTAAGGTTTGAGCACTGCTTGTATTTAATATTAATCCATAGGTGTTTGATGATGTATTTGAAAAATTACCAGCGTAACTACCACCTCCAAGTCTTCCTTCTACAACTAACCTAGCATCACCAGAGATACCTGTGTTCCCTGAATAAGTATGATCAACTGCTCTTAATCTCAATAAACCATCTGTAACATTTAGCGCACCACTACCAGATACAACTCCATCTAGATTTTGAGTTGCACTACTTGAGTAATTAAAAGTCCCACTATTTGAGATGGTACCATCATAAGTACCTCCTTCTAAAGTACCAGAGCCACCAATAGTTAATGCTCCAGCACCAATTGTAATATTTCCTGTAAAAGTATTCGCTGCTGATAAAGTTTGGGTACCATTGCCTGTTTTTGTAAGTGTTCCAGCTCCTGAAAATACGCCTGAATAAGTTCCATCCCCACCCGCTTCTATACTTAAATTACCCCCATTAAGATCTAAATTAGAAGCTCCCGTAAGTGCACCGCTTCCGGTACTAATTGATACATTTAACGGATGACCTGATGATCCACTAATATTTGCATCTAATACAATGTTTTGGTTTCCATCTAATATTAGTGTCTTTTCGGTACCAGATGACTTTGTAATAGCACTACTAACTGTTATCACTCCAGCACTACTACCTGCATCGTCTGTGCCTGTTGAAATACTTACGTTATTATTAGCTAAAGCTGACGATATATCTGAGGCTAAAATTTGAGAAGTTTCAGTTGCTGTATAAGAATTCGCATAATTTGTGCCACTTTCATTGGTTCCAATTGTTATATTAAATGGGTCTAATAGCCATAATCCAGCATCACCATTTGTTGAGCTTGCATCAACTTGGATATTATCAACATCTAATAAATAACCTGATGTTTCAATTCGACCACCATCACCAGAACTTGTTCCACCTGTAGCTTTAAAAGTACCATGAGCTTTAGTTGAGGATTGTGAATTTTTTATATCTGACCATGCAACAATCTCTCCTCCATTGCCTGTTTCATTTGCTGAAGCATCTAATATGGCGCCACTTTCAAATGTTGTTTTAATTGCTTGTCTTATACTTGTGTCTGAGTTTTGCCAGCTACCACCAACTAAAATTTTACCACCACCTGTTTTACCAGAAGCATCTAATTTAGCAGTGCTTGAAACTGTGATCTCATCACCTTCTAAAAATATTTTACCACCAGAGCTTACAAGTCCCTTAGCTTCTATAGTTCCAGTGTTGTTTATAACAGAACTTCTTATTTGCTCTAATGCTTTGGCAGATAGAATAACCTGTCCAGAACCAACTTTAATAGCATTATTATTCTCAATAAATGAGTCTAAAGTACCTTGATCAATGTCATAAGAGACTAAAGTATTACCATTTAGAGTTAAGGTAACTCTATCACCTGAAAGTAACGCAACACTTCCTTGGTCTGCACTAATAGTACCATTATTTGAAACTTTATTAGAGATTAATGCAACAACTCCCCCAGCAAACGCATTAATAGTACCATTATTTGTTATATTTGCTGCATCACCATTTTTTTCAAATACATAATTATTGTTTAAAAAATCTGAGTCCTGCATTTGAAGTGAACTAGCAATAATTGATCCAACATCCACTCGAGCACTTCCGTTAAAGATAACTCCGTTAGGATTTATTAAAATAACCTGCCCATTAGACTGTAATGTTCCATAAATATGACTTGGGTCAGAACTGTTGACATGGTTTAGAGCTGATGAACTTGCGCTCGGTTGCACAAACTCAACACCTGCATTTCTTCCAATATCAAATGATGACCAATTAGTAATTAATTGGTTACTACTTTGATTTATTATTAGTTGATTTGCATTTTGGTTAAAAGTTGCATCACCACTTGATACAACAGGATCTGTTGGTAGAGTATTACTGCTTACAGAATCTGCATTAGCATATATAAAGTAGTTAAAACTACTAAATAAAATTAGAATTGTTAATATTAATTTTCTAATCATTAAAATTTCATACTTATATTAAACAAAAACCTTGAGTTATCAGCCTTACCATCTGTATCTTTTCCACTTACTTCACCTGGATTTCCTCCGAGTGTTTTTGCATAAGCTGCTTTAAATGAAAAAAGTCCGTCTATATTACTTTCAAATCCAATTCCATAACCTGAAATAGAATAATTATTTTGATTAACTGATAAATTTGTAGTGTCGTAATTTTGATCTATTTCTCCATAGTCATAAAATATTGATCCAGTCATATTTTGGAACAATCCATAATTTCCAAATGAACGTTTAAAATCAAGGCTATATTTATAACCCTCATCACCAGATCCTTCACCTGAGGGATATGCCCTTACCCCTGATGGGCCACCTAATATAAGCTTTTCAGAGCTATCTAGGTTTTTATTAGATTTTTGAATATTTCCATTAAAATTAAGAAACATTTTTTCAGTTAATTTTTGAATTCTAGTAATTTGCAATGTTGACTTCGTAAATGAACCATTTGTTCTTGCGCCTGTTCTATCGCTACTTAAGCTACTTGATACTTTGGATAAATCTAAATCTCCGAATACAAATCCAGGCTTAATTTGTGTGTAACCACCACCATATAAGCTATCGATATTTTCTAAAGTAAAGTTTAAATTAAGATTTTCTATTTCCTTGTCACTAGTGGCTACTTTATTTGCCTCATTATAAAGTTCTTTTTTTTGATATCCTGCGCTAATTGAAAAAGTTAGAGGAACAGTTCTATAAATTGGATAATTTATGTTAAAACCATAATTTTTAGCTTCTCCTAATGTTTTTGTAGACTCAAGTTCTTTTCCAATTCTAAAATCAAGCTCACTTAAAAATGTTTCTCCCCTTAATCCACTAAACCCAATTGGAAAGTTATAATCAATTCTTTTTTGCTTGAGACTTTCATTTGACTTTGTGGCAGATAATATAAGCTGGTCTCCAAAGCCATTAAAATTATTTATACTACCAACAAGTGTTGCTCTATTTTCTCCTGTATATCTGCTGCCATAATTATCTACTGATGAAGAAGATGTAAAATACTCACCTTCAGCAACATCAACAACGATTCTGGATGTTCCAGCTTCATCTCCTGGCTCGAGACTAGCCATAGCTGATAATCCTGGATTATCTCTTAAATTTAAAATTGCTCTTTCAAGTGTTTGTTGGGTAACTTTTTTTCCTAATGCATGGTTTAAATAATCTTCAATATAAGCTTCTGTAAGTCTTAATTTGTTTTTTTTTATTTTGTAAGGTTTTTTGCTATCAAGCTTTCCCTCATTAATTATTATTAATATTATTCCATCTTTTACCTCTTGTTTTGGAAGTATTGCTCTAGAGATTAAAAGACCTTTTTTATAAAAAAAATTATTAATTATGTTAACAACGAATTGAATATCATCAAAACTTAATTCTTTATTAGTGTATTCTTTAGTTAATGTTAGTAACTCTTCTTTGGTCACTAATTTAAAATCACCTTCAAAGATAAACTTAGTTATAAAAATCTTTAAATCACTGGAGGATTTGGGTTTTTCTAATTCTTTTTTTTCTAATAAAGACTTGGGAATTTTCTGAGGAAGTTTACTTTTTTGATTTAAACTTTCTTGTTGTTGAAGAATATCACCAGATTTTGGGGCTGCAGCCAATAGAAAATTAGTATAAATAAGACAAAATATTAGGAAATGTGGAATAATCTTTTTCATAATTTATCAAAACTTCCTAATTTTTTTTATTAACTATTTTTTATGAGATGTATCATTACGAAATGATTTACCTGCATAAACAAAGATTTAGTTAAAAGTATTCAACTTGGAGTTTGTAACTTAAGTGATATTAAACTCTAGAGATAATGCTTTGAAATATGTTTAATAATCTTATCTAACACAATATATAGTTGCTAAAAAATATTTTTTTTCTATTTTGGGTTTTAATACCTATTTTGGATTAAATATCCTCATTTTTGATACCCACGAGTAAAGAGCTCACTTTAGTGAAGCCTTTAAGAGAAAACTTAACTACCAATGGTTCTGTATTAAATCCCTGTATGCCAAGCTGCATTTCTTTTGATTTTTTAAGACCATTTTTAACTTTATTAAAAATTTTTACTATTTCATTTATTTCAGTATTGTTTGTTAAAATAGCTATACAACCAAATGGTTCACACTTCGTCCATTCTAAATTGATTTGTGGGTCTTTGTCAAAAAGAATAGCAGGTTTTATATTTAAATTAACACCTAGTGGTGTAATAAATTGAATAATTTCTTTCTCTATTTTTTTTTCATTTAAAAATTTTTGATAAATTATGCTAAATTGAAAGTTTGTTTCATTAGTTTTAATTGTTTGTATTGCTTGACAATTTTTGTCGTCATTAATTATTTCACATTTTAAAGACCAATAATCATATTGTTTAATAGTTGTATTTGTGACTTTATCATCAGCTACCAGTTGTGTTGAAACTAACAAAAATATTATAAATATAATTTTTTTCATAAGTTTTTAAATTAAGATTTAATTAACATCTTTTTTTTAAAATTAGAAGTAACACGTCTGATAAGAGCAGCCCCTACACCTAAGAAAATTGCAAACATGATTGAAAACAAGCCATAAAAAAAAGGCATATCTTGAGAAAACTCCAAAATAAATAATGAGATAAAATTTAAATCTGTGTTTAATACTTGTATTGTTTCCTTTTGAACCTTATCAGCAAAGAAATTTTCATAAGCAATAACAATACCAACTATTAACAATAGAATTGCAAGCAATGCTTTGAGACCTGAACTTTCAATTTTTTCACCAAGTTTTTGACCTATTTGTACACCGATGATTGATCCAAAAACTAACATAACTACTAACATCAAATCTATTGAACCATAATTAAATGAATGCAAAAAAGTAACTATTACACTCACAAAAATAGTTACAAACAAAGAAGTTCCTGGAACTAATTTTGTTGGCATTTTTATGATATAAATCATTGCTGGCACTAATATAAAAGCGCCTCCTATACCCATAATAGCAGCTATAAATCCTACCAACAATCCGATTATAATAGGAGTAAATATACTTTCATATAATTTAGATTTTGGAAATCTCATCCTAAATGGAAGACCATGAAACCAATAGTGAACATGCATTTTTTTTTTTACAGTGAGATTTTTTTTAGCATTATCAATTTCACCTAGACTTTCTACCAACATTAAAGTTCCAATTATTGCTAATATGTACATATAGGCTAAAGAAATTACAGTATCTATTTTTCCTATACCTTTAAAATATGAAAAAGTGTAAATACCCAATGTTGTTCCAATTGTTCCTCCAATTACAATCATTAAGCCCATCTTGTAATCGAGAGTATTCTTTAAATAATGAGTTGTTGATCCTGAAACTGATGTTGCAAGAATATTGTTAGCTTCGTTTGCAACTGCATATGCAGGTGGAACGCCTATAAAAATCAAGAATGGGGTCATCAAAAAACCACCACCAACTCCAAATAAACCTGAAAGAACTCCAACAAGGGCACTTAATAAAAGAATTTCAATTGGATTAACAAAAACTTGGGCTATAGGTAAAAATACTTCCATACGATTTATTTATGTTGATTATACTTATAAGTTTTTATGTCAATAAAGTTATTAAATAAATACTTTCAATTATGATAATAAAAACCTCAATTTTAATAAATAAATACCTATATCAAAAAATGGTTAAAAATTTATAAGTTAAGAAATTATAAGATTTCAAAAATATTACTTAAAGATAGCATTAATTAACACATCTAAATCTTTATCTTTATTTAATTTTTTTGTATTTTTAAGATTGTTATCTGAAATATCATTTAAAACTTTTGAATTAATACTAGTCTCTTCAATTTTTTCTTTAAGAAATGGAGAACTAATAATAGTATTTTTTAATAAAGAATTATTTAGTTCCTGAATTCGTATGAAGATATCATTTTTCTGTTTTTCGGTTTTATTAAAATTATCTTTAACTATGTCATATTTCTTTTGGATATCGGACATTAAGCTTGATAATCTTATATTATCATCTTGATAAAATTTAATTTTTTTATTTTCTTCGTTTAATTCCTTAATTTTATTTTTTAATTCTTCTAAATTTAAACTCAGTATATTGTTATTTTTTTTATATTCTTCAACCAAGAGTTGTTGATTTTCAATTATTTGTAATTGAATTTGATTTCTATCAAATTTAATTTTTTCATCATTTAAATCTTTTAATTTATCACTTTGATTTTTAATTGAATTTGTCAGTTCAACTGTTTGATTTTTAATTTCTTTTTCAATATCGTGAGAAGATTTTTTTATCTCTTTTAAAGATTTAATATCATCAATCATAATTAAAAAATTATTTAAAATTATTTAATAAAGTTGGGTGAAAAAAAAATATTTTTTTTAATATTATTATTTTTTTCAGACTGGTCTAGTCTACTATTGTTTGCTTTCTCAAAATGTTTATTAATATCTACTACACCACTGGTATCATTTTTATCTTTATCATATGAATTTAGTTTATTTTCTAAATGATTTGTTTTGTCATCAATATCTTTATTAAGGTTTGAAATATTCTCTGAAGAAATCTTAATTTGATTATTTAAATCATCTATTTTATCTTTTAACTCTGCCTCTTGAGAATTTAATTTTTCAGTTTCTTTTAATCGGTTCTCAAAAGCAAAAATTTTATCCTGTAACAATTTTTGAATTTGAAGTTCCTCTTTTTTTTTATTTAATTCATTACCTAATTGAATTATTTTATCCTCATATTCCTGTTTTCTTAAATTTATTTTAGACTCTGTATAATCTAAATCTTTATTCAATTCTCCAAGTCTATTATCTAGATATTTTGTTTTAGACTCATAAAGTAATTTTTGATTACAATATTTGCATTCAATAACTTTTCCTTCAAGTTCTGAATTTTCATTAGACTGGTAAAATTTTTTTTTACAGTTTGTGCAATGTAACATCATAATTTATAAATAAATTTTAGCTTTTTAAAACTTTTTAGTCAATAAATTGAAGTTTAAATTTTTTTTTGTAAAAAACATATGTTTTATTGAAAAAATAACAACCAGAACACTCTATAAATACAAAAAACTCAAATATTAATAGGATAATTAATGGTGAAAAAAGAAGATTTAAAAAATTGATTAATTAAATATGATAAAAGTTCCAACTAAAATTATACCCCAATAGGTAGTAAGGCTTAAAAAAATACCCATTTTAATTATAGCAATTTTATAGCTTATTATTTTATTTATAATTTTTACATTGGAAGGTTGCATTAAAATCGTCATTACACCTGTAATATTATTTGTCAATCAAATATTTAATTTTAGATGAATTATAATTATTTAATAAATAGTAGCACCAAAGACCTTAACTGCTCCGTCTTCCTCTCCTAAAACTAAACGGCCAAGAAACTCTCCGGAGATTTCTTTGTTAGTTTGTTTTATCAAAACAGTGACATGAACACCTCTTCTAAGACACCCAAATGGATCAAATGTTTCTTTTAAGTTTACAATTATCTTGTTGTTGGCCCACTGCTTTCCAAGCTCTACCTCATTTGCTCCAAAAAGCATCTGAGTAGAAAAATCTTTTGTAAATCCACCGTAATCTCTTAGGTTTGATGATTTTACTAAATTATCCCAAATTGGTTTGGCTAATTCATATATTTCCTCATCAGTTTTAGATAAAATATCCATATAAATTTTAATTAGGTGATTTAAGAGGCTTTTTTCTTCTCGTTCTCATCCACGATATGATAAACAGGAACCTTCTCTAGACTAAATTTACCTGTTTTAGGATCACGTCTTGAAACTGTTAAACAGTGCCAGTTTTCATCATCAAGTTTCATATGGTCTCCTCTATAATAATAACCAGGCCATCTAGTTTCTTCCCTAAACATTGTATGTTCTGTTACACACTGAGATGTAAGGGCTCTGTGTTTAAGCTCCCAAGCTCTCATTAGTTGATGATAATCTTCGGCTCCAACATTTTCTAAATCTTCCTCGAGCCAATTTAAAAGCTCCAAACCTCTTTTTAGCATGTTGGCATTGGTCATGTAATTAGTGGCTATACCACCGACGTATTCATCCATAATTCTTTGTAAACGTTGTAATCCTTGTATTGGAGAAATATAACTTGGAGAAACTGTTCCACCAGTTATTTCATTTTGAGCTACTTTAAAAGTTTCAAGTGGCTTGTAAACTTTAGCTTTAAAATCCTCACATTGTTTGTCTGATACTTTTAAACCCTCAGCTTTTTTATCTTCAATATATTTAACAGCCGCTTTTGCAGCTAATCTACCTTCTGTAAATGATCCAGAAGAAAATTTATGTGCACTTCCACCTACAGTGTCTCCAGCACCAAATAGGCCGTCAATTGTTAGCATTCTGTTATATCCCCAGAAATATTCTGGAGGAGATAAATCTTCAGGTCCACTAACCCAAGCTCCTGAACATGTAGCATG